>Ga0247782_1000009_pt1 | contig 292273 bp, 224 predicted proteins | sample UWRJL019104C5_FD_179928 | JGI IMG/M metagenome (GOLD analysis project Ga0247782, IMG submission 179928) | Plant litter microbial communities from Arlington Agricultural Research Station in Wisconsin, United States - UWRJ-L019-104C-5 | ecosystem: Environmental > Terrestrial > Plant litter >...
GTTTTGGTTTTTTTTTTTTTTTTTTTGTGTGTTTTTTTTTTGTTTTTTTTTTTTTTTTTTTTCTTTTTTTTTTTTTTCATATGTCACCATCTGACTAGGTTAGGTTAGGTACTTAACAGACAAAAGTCAAGGCTGCCTAAGTACTTAAATCAGAAACAAAATACGTTGGTAAGGATGTGAATACCAGATACCCATATCTTGAGATGGTCTGCGACTGAGTCCCTATCTACTCCAGAGAACATATAAGGAAAGGAGGAAAGGAGCTTGAATGCACCGCGTGTTTTTAGCAGTGATGTGTTTAGGGACTTAATGTGAAGATGACTGCCTGATACCTGATGTGCATTTTAAAGTGCATTTTTTGCACCTGGACGCACAGTAGTTCATTCACTCAACGAGGGGCATGTTTTTCAGAAATATCATGATATTCTTCTATAGCTGTGGCAGAATTTTATTTTAAAAGCTATGGGCAATCCACAAAAGCCCGTTTTCAAGACTGATCGATGCATGATTTGTTTACAAACCAGTCTCGTCTCTCTTTTCCCTTTCTTCTGCCATAAGAGACATGAACTATCTAAGACGCCCGTCCGCCCCAGTCATTAGAAGTTGAAAAAAGGAAACCGCAGCAGTAGTAGATTTTACACTAGGTTAGGTGGCGGCCTAGATAGGTAAGGCAAGGCAAAGACCAGGCTAATGGCAGACTACTCATCATCATCGTCCTCGTCATCAATGATGTTCCGACGTCTCGCTCTCGTCTGCTCGGCGGGCGCGGGGGCATCAAGATCATCCAAGTCGGCGTCGGCGTCGGCGTCGGCATCAGCGTCGGCATCATCTTCCTCGGCCTCTGCCGTCTTCTGTCTCTTCCTCCGGGGCGGCTCATCTTCCTCAACGTCGTCGAGGATATCATCGTCGTCATCGTCATCGCCCTCGCCCTCGCTGCCCATCTCCTCGTCGCTGGGGGCGATGAAGTCGTCCTCGCGGTCGTACTCATCCTGGCGGCGCGTGCCGGACGGGAGATCATCGTCGGAGTCATACTCAGGACGGCGTCGTTTCGTCCTTGCGCCGCCAGCGCCGCCTTTCTGACGGGCTCCCTTGGCACTGCCTCTGCGTCCGCCTTCTAGGTCGTTGACCGAGAGGCCGCCGGCGCCGCTCCTGTAGCCACCGCTGCGGTAGTCGAGGCGCGCGGCGGCCGTCTCTCGCCTGCGCTGGGCCTTCATCCGTTCCCGCTCGGCGATCTCGGCCTCTTTCTTCTGGAGCTCTGGGTCTCGCGTGGCCGTGATGATCATGTCGTTCTCGTTCGGCCGCTTGCCCCTCGCCGCCGCCGCCATACTCTGTGCAAGTCGGATAGTAGCCTCATCTTGCATGTCCCGGTTCGGCAGCACGGTGTATTGCTCATCGATATGCCCGACAGTAACGAGCGTGTCTTTGAGGAACTGCGGTGCGGCCGCGTAGTAGTGCCCGTCATCTCTCTCCTGGTATGCCTTATCGGCAGACGGGGCCATCTTCTTCGTCTGTATCTCGTAGTGGTCATTGCCCACAGCAATGGTCAGAGACCCATCGCTCCATCGATGGATGAGTGCGTTGCTGAACAGCTCGCCCGTGCTTGCGTCGCGCTTGAATCGAACAATGTTCTTCGGCTTGTCGGATTTGATGTTCTCTATATCTGCTTGCGTGGGTTCGAAGGTGCTGGGGTTATATTCGCGGACGTGAAAACCCAAGAAGTTGGGTACTTTCATGGATTGCAACTGGTTGGAACTGTCAGCCTCGAAGCAGGCCCGCTGCTCAAAGCAGGCAGTCTTACTGTGCCATTCTTGGTTTTAGGTATCCTATGCCTGCTCAGCGCGACATCCATGACGATTTCCTCCTTCGTTTGCTGGGTCTGCGTGGCGTCTTCATCGTGGTCCATATCATCGTGATCCCGTTCGACAGCGTCTCGGTCAAGCTCTGTATCACTAAGATAGCGCTCCCGCTCGGCATTCGTTTCGGGCTCATCATCTCCAAATAAGTCGTCGTCGCCGCCTTCGTCGGCAAGGTCGACAAGGTCCTCCGAGTCAGACATGGTCGCGACTGGCTGTTGTATATGGCGTGTAGATTCTTCAGAGATGTAATAGGCGCACGATGTAAGGTGAGTACTTTAGTGAAGAGATTCTGCACTTGTTTCTGTTTCAATTGGCATTGATGAGGGACAATCAATGGCAAGGGTGGTTGCTCGAGAAATAACTGCCGTCACGCGTTGAGCACGATCTAGGTTAGCTAAGTATGTAACTCTGTACCTATGAAGGACACTGGCTACTTCCCCAAGTTCGTAGAGCAGGCGGTTGCTGGAAGTTAGCGCCTATGCCCTGTTAAGCCAGCTTTGGGATTAGCGTTCTCTTGCTAACCCACAAGTTGCTTTATCGATAACCGTGCGCCAATGCTGTGATGGCAACGAAAAGTGCCCAATGAGGCTTGGTTTATTCATTTGGCATAAGCTCCAGCGTAGGGAGGGTTGTGTAGATAAACTTCCCGTCCTGACCCTTCTAACTGGGCCTTCTGGGGCTTGTTGGACAGGTTAGACAACTCTGTTCTGCTAGAAGATCATTGGGTGGCACGGCTAACCTCGAAACCAGTGTAATGCTTGCTGGCTCGCCAGACATCCCTTTAACTTACCCCTTTTTATAGAAATCGTTGTTCAGTTTCTGCTGCAACAAAACTCACAACAACCTTGAACCGCAATACTTAGTTATTCACAACTATCACAAAACAGCAGGGGCATCACGAAAGAGCCGCATCTCGGGGCCGACAACAAAACACACAGCGCGCCTAGCAAGCTTTCCAATTTCTTTGCTGTGCTGGTTTCAAGGTCGTCTTCCATCAACAACAGCCTGATCTAATTGTTGCCCGACCCCGCCATCGGTCCTCTGCCATCTGACATCTTCCATCACCCATCTGCGAGCCAAAATGTCCAACTTATTCTCCGGCATGTAAGTGGCTTTAAGATTCTTCTCCGCATTCTCATACATCTGTTACATACTCGACTGCATTTGCATTCGATCTTGTGGCAGCATTAAACCCGAAATAATCACTGAACTTCCTTGATACCCGTCCCGAGTACAACTGCGGGATGGTTAGTAAGGCTGCATTGGTGATGTTGTTTCAGGCTACCGATGCATATCAGGTGTAGTAGACTGGCACGACACAAAACCTTGAGCCTCATTTCCTAGGCAACTGTGTATACATTCTCTCACCTGTCACGCCATACCCAGATGCCTGGAATAATGTTCAACAACGTTCCTTACCATTTTCTAGGGGATTTGAGACACATCAAAAGTGCTGTGGCAAGCCTCTTTTGTGCCTGCCTACATTGACCTTTCACCTAATTTCACTTGTCATTATTTTGCATGTTCCTTCGTATAGCTATGAAGTCACGTGTATCTGATCTGCTTCATAATCTATGGTCTCGCATTTTTCTTTGCCTTCCCGCTTCTTAAAAGCCCTGCACTCAAGAAGATTTGAGCGCCTCTCACCAGTCACTCTCCTCTCATTACTTGCCAATGTTCACTTAATACCCCCCACATAGTCAACACATGCAGTATAGAGGCCAGCTCTGCAGTCACTAACATGGTAGGTAGCAACGCTCGCTTTAGGGGCGCTTCCACAAGAGGCCCAGGTCAGAATCGGAGCCCGACCAGCACCAGCCAGCCCAACTCTCCCAACGAAGGTCCTCAGGGCTCCCAGAGCGGCCAGGCTGCCCAGGGCACTCAAGGGGGTCAGAGCACTCAGGGCGGCCATTCATCTAGTACCTCGGCGCCGCGGATACCGCCACTCCCTACCTCGCCTTCGTTGGCTCAGAACATTGGCATGGATGAGACCAATGGCAACGTACTCAGTGGGGAAGATCTCCTAAACTCATACCACTTGCCTCGACCTTTGCCACTATGGCTGAATGCCAACTACGCGAAGCATATCGTTAAAGGAAATTTCATGACTTTGAGCGCGAGACCGAGGACAGTAGAGCAGGGAGAGTGGATCGCTCACCAGGGTCAGTTATGATACTCATTAAATTCTCTTGTTATGTCATTAGCATGGTTCTAACTGATTCGCAGTTGTCGAGCACTACCGTAACCTATGGAATTTTGTGCGAGTCGTCCATGAGAAAGAGGAGGACGGAACCACTATTTGCAATCCATCCACCTGCCCACGGATGTCAGCTGGCGCGTCGGTAACCCTTGAGTCTAAGATGTGAACAACTGATAATCAACCTTTCTTGGCTAACCTCCCTATAGGAATCACTCCTTCACATGGCTAAACGCTAGGCGCGAGCCTTGCGAGGTGCCCGCCTTTGAATACATGGACTTGATGCAGCGCTGGATTTCTGGCAAGATTGACGATGTGAACATCTTCCCGACCGACTCCAATGGTGTCTCATTTGCTCACAACCCCTCAATCACCACCTCGCCACTCTCGCAGATTACGAACCAGGGAGACAGAGATTGGGTAGGCAAGCGCAGCGGTTTCCCCGAGAACTTCATCGAAGTTTGCCAGATGATCTTCCGTCAGATGTTCCGCGTCTACGCCCATCTCTACTGGTCCCACTTCGTCGACCCCTTCTACCACCTGAATCTTGAGAAACAGTTGAACAGCTGCTTCAGCCACTTTATTCTCACCGCCTGCGCGCTCGACATGCTGAAGCCACAGGAGCTGGAGCCCATGCAGCCCCTGATCGACCTATGGGCCGCCAATGGCACCTTCCCTGCCGGCTCCAAGGCTTACGACTATGCGAACCACCGCGTCGGAGAGCGGTTGATGCAGCTATCGAATGCTTCATAAGAGAGCCAGCGTGTATGTGAAGGGACGGAGAAATAAACTGCGGCCCTTGTCTAAATTAAGCAACATCAGACATACAGACTATCCGTTGCGATGAGGGAGTAGATGATCTTTGAGCCTTGTCCAGGTTTGACAGGCCCAATGTTCAGCATAAGCAAGCAAAGCAAGAAACGCATGGGTCTAATCATTCATCCGAGGTGTCTTATCTGCCAACCGCCTCGGAATGCCCAGCGCCCCGGGGAAATGAAGAGACGGAGAACAGATCTCGTGGAAAAGAAAGTGTCACCAGGTTATGGCAGTAGCATAGCATAGCATAGCATAGCAAAAGACAAAGACGAAAGAAAGACGAAGCAGGCGCTGCATTCTGTTGTCAATGTTTAAATCCCATAGCGTAGTGAATACACATGGATGAGAAGAAAAGAAATGAGGTATCATTTGTATACATGTCCCCATAGTTAACTACCAGTAGAAATATGTTCTGTATAGAGATAGATAGATTTTGTTTTAGCTTATTTTATTTTCCTTTTCTAAGAAACCTCGACTCGTTTGCTGGATTCTAGCAAGCTAAGATACGTTTTTATACCTTTTACCTCCCTCCCCTTCTGTAAGGTAGATAGATTATATGTACAAAACATACCCACATCGTATAGTATATATACAAAATCGTCTTAGTAGGTAAGGTGCTGCTGCTTCCCACCTCATTCATCGTCTAATCTTCAGAGAAGGGGGCGGGGGGAATACCTTTTCCTTTCCTTCTTATTTCCTTTCGTCCATATTCGATTATCTTTCTGCTTATACCACCCAATTCTTAATCCTTACCCTTCTCCAGCGGGCAATTATCCCCCTTCCGCCTGTCGGGTGTTAGGTACCGGCCCTCCTTGTCGCGGAACTGATATTTCTGGTGAGTGGTCTTGCGGAAGGGCAGCTTATTGCCGTTGCGGACGATGATCCGATCGCCCTCCCTGTGCTTGAACCGCTCCAGTCCGGACGCGCCGACCATGTCCCTGACCTCGGCGTGGTTCGTGAACTTGGGGATGTACTTCCACCAGTCCAGATAGGTCGCGCCGGCGGGCAGGTCCTCCATGTCCCTGAACCAGGGCTGCGGATGGCCTCGCGCCACGCGCATGCCCGCGTCGAAGCCCGCGCGCATGGCGGGCATCACGCCGATCCCCGTATAGCTGGGCCCCGCGACGGTAAGACGCCCTTTGAAAGTCGACATGATCTCGTCGTGGGCCTGCCTCATGCGGGAACGATGGCCCACGTAGTGCTGTGGTAAACACTCACGGCAGAGGCGTGCGCTCGCAACCACCTTCTCCTCTTCGCCGATGCCCAGATGACGTCGGACGACTTCCTTGGCCATGGCAGTTCCCATCTCCTCGGTGGGTAAGTGCTGCCAGCCATCCCAGTAATGCCCACCGAGCATAACCGTAAGCTTGGTACCGGGGATCTCGGCATCGCTGGTTTTCAAGTCCGAGTCGAACAAGACGCCGAGGACACATTCATCGTTGTCGGGCGTGGATTGCGGAATAAGGTAGCCGAAGCCCCCCTCGGTCCGGAGAGACAGGAGATCCGGGTTCGGGTACCAGAGATTGACGACCATGATGGTTACGGCGTGCGTCTCCGCGAGTGAGGGCATTGAATTTGCCGGCTTCGTAATCTGAGAAAGTTGTTTGGAGAATAATGTACATATTACATGGTCGTGCTCGATGGGCCGAGCACTGCTGGGCGTCGTCACCTGAATATTACGGTTAGTTTTCACATGAGAGAGGGCTCCCGGATATGACGGCTTACCAATATCTCACCTTTTTTGTGCTCCAACGACGTCACAGGCGAGTTGAGCTTGAAGGTTACATTGCTTTTCTTTTGAAGGTCTCTCGCTAGACCACGAACTAACGAAACCAGCCCATCTTCGAATGCCAACAGTTTCCAGTCGACAGCGTGCTCTGCCAATTCGATAATCTTGAGTCGATTCGGGCTCATCATCAGGTCACACACCAGATACCATTCGTCTTGGTAGCTCCACAATGACTGCATCTTATTTTGTTGGTCGCGGGGAACCGGGTAGTTGCGGAAATACCACATTTTTTCGAGTACGGTTTGTTTAGCACTCAGCTTATGAACGTCGCCTCCATATATGCCGTGCATCATGCCGGACAGTATGTTGTCGACTAACCTGGGCTCTCCCGTAATCCGTGTTACAAACTCGGCTACCGACTCATCACGCATCATTCCGGTTTCCTCGTAAAGTTCTCTGTCACTATCACTGCCCAATCCCTGCGTATTACGGCTACGGAGGACATGGAGGGCAGCCCCAAAAAGCCCTGACCATAGGGGCTCCGTTAGGAAGCTCGTCACTGCCTCGAGAATGTTTCCTTGGGTAGGCAACTTCACAAGGTGGTCAGGGTAGTAGAGATAACGGTTATCGGATACACCTTTCGGGTGCTGGATCTCATCGGTCATATCCAAGCTGGCTAGCTATAATGGCGGAATAGAACGGGGATTAGCGATTTGAGGCCATACTAAAGGGCAAGGCTTTTGCTCACCACGTCATATAGCACAAGGTCGTCGTACTTCATTGACGTGCTGCTAGACCGCAACATGCGCGGGCCACGTTGGAACAGGACATGGCCCTTGCGTCCCTCCTCGTCTTCCACCTCGACTCGGTCCGCCTTGATCCAACCTCCCGGTCTGTCGCTGGCTTCGTATATGGTGATGTGGGCATCTTCCGCATAACGCGCTAGATAGTGGGCTGCCGTTAAGCCGGTAATTCCCGCTCCAATGACCGCAATCTCGCGTCGTCTATAGTTGGCGCTGGTAGTCACGAACGTCTGTCTAAGCTCTCTTGGGCCGCCGGAGTTCTTGGGGCTCATATAGGCTCCCAATGGCCGAGTACAGGTATTCGAACGTGGCAAGGTGCTCAAGCATCGCGTCGCGAGGGGTTTAGGGAGTGATCTGTGACGTCGGCGTATCGATCGGAGGGCTGAATGTTGAGTGTTGCGGTAGACGGACCGTAGTGCGCTTAAGAGGACATCTTCCGGGCGTTGGGAGATCATTGCGATCATTGCACATAGGCAATGACGCAAGCAAAGACCTGAGCTGGCTACAGCCCTAACATGGGAGTGTGAGGACGAAAGCAATTGAGGATTAGAGCGAGCAACGTTGTACAAATCCCCTGTCCGCACCTATCACCGGTACCACTCTTGTGCAACAGTGCCTTTGCGCCAAACGAGCTGCAGATGGTAGGATCCCGCTATCGGATTACATAATAAATGCATATACCTCAGGCACGACAACGCACTAAAAATGCCAAAAATAATACGTTCTGATTGGACAGAGACCCAACCAGCACCACGTGCATCTCATCAACTTCACCACTACCTACCGTATCTATATAGACACCCTTAAGAGCCCTTACAGTCTGTCTTGCTGTAGACAAGTTGCACTCTGGCAAGGTTAGAAATAGTGTTAGAGTATGCTGAAGACTCTCGGGGTTTAAACAATAGATCGAGGTAGGTACTGCAATAGCATCTCAATTGGTTGGTGGAGCAAGAGTCCTCTCATCTGTGAAAATATCACATCTACCCAAAGTAAGCATTCAATAGGACTCATATAATCAGGAACTGTCCATTCTTGAGTAGAAAAACCATGCCCGCTTATTGCAAATTACAAAGGAACCAAACCCTCGGGCTATCTCTAAGGACCTCTATCTATCTATACCAACACGCCTTCTGCTCTGTACCATTCCATCCACATCTGTCTCAGACCCTCAACTGCTCTCTAACACTCTCAAAATCCCTAAGGATCAATGCAGCACGCTCAGGAGATCTAGGCCGTATATCGCACGGAAAAGGCAGCGGCTCTAGAATGACATGCGCATTCGTAGCCTCAGAGTCGAAGTCGATGACCTCTCCTGTCCTGGGACACTTCTTCCTGAGCAAATCAAAGCCCCAGAGCACGCCGGCGCCCGTGACGAACATCTCGTCGTCGACGATATGCTGGCCCAGACACGTGCGTCGCCCCCATCCGAAGCTGTGCATGCCTACGCCTTCGCGGAAGTTAGGATAGCGAGATAGGGGCTCCTGGTACGTCGGCCACCCTTTTTCGAGGTACCGTTCTGGGTGAAAGTTCTCCGGGTCTGGGTATCTTTCTTCGACACGGTTCATTGCCCTTTTGCGAGTGTTTTGTTAGTTTGTTTGTTGGCCGTTTCTTATAGACAAGGGGGAAAGAGAGAAATAAAGTCTCAGAAATTGAGTGTATGGATTTCGCTTACCATTCGCACGCGAGAATGATAGTCCCCTTGGTTATCTTCTCACCGCGGAACTCGTCATCCTCCTCGCATTGATGCGGAACGCCTTCAACACAGTTATTAGTTATCATTATATCCTCTTAGATAATATACTTAAATAGACAAGCTCAGATAAATGGACAAACTCACCAAGAGGAACACCGGACCGCCATCGAAGAGTCTCTTTCAAACAGGCCCGCACAGTCGGCATATCGGGCGTGTCCGCCGTCGTGGGTAACCTGCTGCCGCACACTCTGTCAATCTCCTCCTGGGCCTTCTTCTGCCACTCGGGATTCAGGGTCATGGCCATGAGGAAGAACTCGAGGGGGCCGGCGATGGTGATGACACCGACGAGATTCTGGAACCCCAGCATACAGCTAGCGAATTCTTCCTGTTTAACATCCTGTTCCAGGGTAGCGTTACCCTTTTGCTGGAGACCTTTGAAATAGCGATAAGACCAGGTATTCTCGGGCAGGTCTCCCTTCAAGTACCTCTGTTTCGCTATCTGTAGGGAGTTAAGCCACCACTTCCTCTGGCAGTCCTCCCGCGCACGCTCGAACTTCTTCCACGGGTTCAGCGCCCAGGGTATTTGCCACAGCGGCGTCATGGTGTTGACTAAGGGACCCGAGACGGACATCTGCCCCAGGGTGCAGTCGGCGCTGTCTCCGTTCTCCTTGCCCTGGGTGGCGTCGTCCCAGGCCAGGCGGCTCATGATGCGGCCGCAGTGCTCCCGGGTGTAACTATGGAACCCGGCCGGGTTGATCAAGAGGACGGCGAGAAACCTGCGTACTTCGGACTCTATCACTCCGTAGAAATGATGGCGGTGGAAATCAGCCATGGCGGCATGAACCCACTTCCGCTGTTCCTTCCAGTAGTCTATTTTCTTTTTGTCAGCCCACCATCGACCTGAGTGGAGAGTCTACATGAGAGGCATACCCTGTCGATCCATCAGGGCGACATATCCCGGTCCAGTCTTATGATCGAAGAGCGCTCGAATCTGCGGTCGGCCGGCGTACTTGTTCCCGCGTTTTATGAGGAGCTCCTCGGCGATTTTCTCGTCCGAGATGATGATGAACTGCTGGCCCATCATGCTCGTGCGGTAGATGGGCCCGTGGATGTCGCCCCATTCCTTGAACTTCTTCCACATGCAAAACCTATCTAAATCGTGTACGCGTCCGATGATGGGGAATTGACGTGGCCCCGGGAACGCCTTCTTACCAGAGCCCCCGGCGTTTCGTTTCCGCCATGAGAGGATCTGACGGAGTATAGAAACTAGGAGACCCGGTACCGCTAGGTATAGGATGAGGAGACGCACGTTCTCCATGCTATTCTCACTTGAATGCTACGTAAGTAGTATGGCGTGAGGAACTAAGAATCTGAGAGAGTTCGACCCGACGAGTGGACTACTAGCGACAAGACAACTTCAAGCTAGCTTCAGCAGTATATGAAGGGGTGTATTACTTATCCCTTCCCATTCCTTCACGAAGGGGCTTCTTCAGGGTGGTGAATTACAGCCCCTGAAGCCGTGACTCCTGTGGAGAAACCGCCTTGAGCCGGTCAGCTATGCTAACCTACGTAGGCTGGTCTTACGAGCTCTTACCACAGATTCATCGGACATCGTTATGATACTAAATGACGGACATCAACGCTTGCTTCCAATGATCAATGCAGTCCCCCTAATCCGGGGCCCGCCCTCGTCAGCCACTCCAGTTCCGATTCGGCATAGCCGTTGACGGTTCTTTTTTATACTTGTCTCTTGTTTGTCTACAAGGGACGACTTCCCCTCCCCCAATCGGCATGCCGACAGATATACCCAGTCGGAACTCTGTTATTAGTGTCCAATTAGCATCGTCGCATTCTCCCCGTCACCCAAGCCCGTCACCAAACTAGGCTCGTAGTAGAACAGGAGCTAGATATCCGTAGATCTTAGCCGTGTTGGGCCATTTTAGATCTAGTTCGCGTCTTAGCACGTCTTGCCGGGTCATATTTTCTCGAAGCATTTCTCAAGTCATTCCTCAAGGAGAGCAGGTAGTAAACGCGACCCAGTCTGCGTCTCTGAGACACAGTCGGTGTCAAATGAAACACTCATCGTGAGTTTTCATTCTTGCGTCCTGTCAGCGCGGCCAAGCGTCTCTTACACTGAAATGTGGCGTCGATGGTTTCTTTCCTTCATAGAGCAGACTCGGCCGCTAGCTTCTCGTGACGAAAATATGCCCACATAGGGATTGAGAACAAAGCGGGAGTCTTGGGGATATCCGGGAGCACGAGACCGATTCAAACTTTGGATGGATGGCGGCTGTGGGCATCGACATCCTATGTGCGACGATCGGGAAGTCGAGTCAATTCAATTGGCGGCACATGTTGGCCCAGCTGCCTATTTCAAGGACTGATGATATGAAGGAGGTCGTTGAATTTTGTACAACCGCGAGAGCGTGACAGATACCGGTCTCTTTGAGTGGAAATAGGAAACGGAGTACAGCAGAGAATGCTGTGTTCGACGTTTATGTCTTACCTTAGTCACGGCAGTGACTACAAAGTTAGCTGCATTACAGCTAAGGCCGTGACGATAACCTCGAAAATAGCTTGTGGCGTTATGAATAAAGTCCCTTGCTCGGCGAACCATGGGCTGTAAGTTCGTGTACCTATCTAGGTAGCATTAGTCACTCCGTCCGACCTGCGAATTGAAGGGTGTTGAAAACTAGGAAGCGGTGGAGCAGGAGATGCGTGTCTCGGGATAAGAAACGGTTTACCTGCTCGTAACTTACCTACGAACTTATCTGTCCCGCTTAAAAAGGACTGGGGGCGTTCATCAAACAAGAAAACGTGAAGGCGTTGCTCAAAGAAGAGGGGAAGGGGTTTTCTCACTCACGACATCATAGATGATTTCAAGGGTGGTTCAAGGTAGCGGCGATTATGGTCGATCGTCGTTCATTAGGACGTAACCAACTACCTACTTTACCAAGGACTATCTGAAGACCTAAGGTTAGGTGGCGCAACAAATTACCTAACCTTAGACACACTTACTCTGAACGTCGGTCCCGAAGGCGAAGTCTGGAGCCCGATCAACCATGCGGTGTGAAAATCTTCCTATATACCTACTGAACACGGCATGCTGCAGGCAATTAATTTCGTATATATTGGGTGTTAGACAACCCAACGCTCATGTGATAATCTGCATATAGGTAGCCTGATGGCCTACCCTAAGGCAACCAGTACCTAGTCATATCCCAGTCACCCATCACTAAGGACGTATTAACTTATGGTTCTCATAGATGTAGTTGTTTACTTGTCTACGTTCGCTCGAGCACCGCAAAGAGAGCACAAGGATGTAAAAAGCGATGGAGTAACACGTAGAGGAGGTTGACTATGGACTTTCTGGAGTTGAGGTCTATAAAAAGTTACCGGGAGCTCTCATGCCCATTCGCTCGATATCCATCGGGTCCAAAGTTCGTCAGTCTGATCTGCCACAGACCACCCAGGTCGAGGACATCCTCCATCAAAGACTCGCCCGCCCCATCTATAGCTCGTGCTAGACCGGATGATGTGAAGCTAACATGCTCTTTGTGCATTGCGCAGTCTCAGAAAATATCCACCATTTGCTGAACCTGAACCTTCATATTATTATCCCGATACACGGTTTCTAGTTCCCTTTGGAACACATCTGTCAATGGATTCAAGGTCAGGGTCCATGTTGATAGTTTCTGATACTCAGAGAGCGGCATGAGTCCTGTGTGATCCGGCGTGTCTGGTCGTGGGCGTCGCCTACCCCATAATCGCCTCTGTGATCTCGTTAGGGCGCATTTATTGTAGTCGACACGTCCTGGCGCCCGGCCAACTACGAGGTATACTACTCTCAGTTGCTCAAACCACGTCAGTGCTTTGTGCGGGGGCTGTTCAAGAGGAGGCAAAGGCGCGTTTGACATATCGATCGCAAGCTTGCGCATGGATAAAGACCAGCAGCTCGTGGCTGAACCAACATCCCAGTACCCAGTTTTGTCCAACATCGGGATCTTGGAGATCGACATCCGCTTGACGGCCATCATGAAAGATTTATAGTCAAAAGAAAATATATCTTTGGCGAGATCTACCGAGATCCTCACGCTAAGTTCCGGCCCACTTGGGGATTGAGTAAAGTATCTAGGCTCCGTCTCCGAGAATGGTGGCCGTGATATATCATACAACTTGAACCCGATCAAGTGAACAGCCGTCTTGCTTGGTATCGTGGCTTGCTCTTCCGTCGTTGTCGTGTCTACAAATAGCCTCGTATCTTCGTCAAACGCGTAGTACACGGGACACTCATTATCCTGTAGTCGGAAGCAATGTCTCAGAACGGGATCTGTCTCATAATAGAAGTCCCAAACCATCAACTGGAGCTCTATGGGCAGTCGTGGGAATAGATGGAACTGAGACAAAGCCATGGTTCGTAGGATGGAGAACTATTGAAATGAGGCCAGCTATCAGCTTCTTGACGAAGAGGGGCTGTAGACTGATAAGCTTTATTTCTTTTCGTGTTCGCGGTACAACCGCAGCCAGTGTCGCAAACTTGTGATGAAGTGTGTCCGCTCTAGTAAATAGAGCCCATAGAACAGATCGACATGTCTTAGCGAATATATATTTCCAGCGATGCCGGCGTTTCAATGCTTGAGCAACTCACGTTGCTCCCAGGCAACAACAGCATTGGGAAGCCAATTACTTTGTGCCAGTCCCTGCACATAGAAAATAAGGTTGCTATAGACTCTATGCCCTTCATCTGCTTTCATGAAGCGAACGAGAAGGTAGGCGAGTGCTGAAGGACATAGAAGTTGTTGCTAAAATTGACTTTCTTTCTTTATGAGTCAACATGAGACTGAAACAGGTAATTCCCCGGTGAGTTTCACACGCTCTTGAAGCCTCGGTTGACCTGAAGCACACCTACAGATTAAATCAGCGGCCTTGGAAGATCGCAAAGTCAAGATGTTCATATCTAGTACTTACGGGAAGGATTCTTGTGTGTGGAGCCTTCGGTTTAGATCAGTAAAAGAATTGAAATGCCGTACTAAGGCGTCTACTACGTACTATGTATGTGTACGGTCGTCAGATTTGCTCTTTTGGTGGAGATGAGAGCCGTGTGGGAGGCACTCGAAGGGATCGCCAAGGTGGTTGGCTAGGCAGCAATTATTTTGGGATATCACTTTTTCTGATTTCAAACATCAGCTTTAACCAGATATAGTAATCTCTCCACTTAGACCGGCGCTAGTTCTAATTCTAACCAAATGTGTATAGAAAGTGGAGCAAGCGCAGGAATTTAAAATTCTATTACCTGGTAGGCAACTGCTACATAGTACAGGCTATGTAGCCAATTACAAGCCATACTGCTACCTCTATTACAAGCCACACTTCTACCTCTATAGCCACACTACCTACTACCTCTATTATCCCTTAGGCTTGCGTACAGGCCTGCGTCTAGCCTTGCGTATGGGCCTGCGTATAGCCTCGCGTACAGAAAAGCCTATTTAAAAGCCTGTTCAAAAAAAAGGTTTAAAGTCTATACTACAAGGCTATGCAGGCCTACTATAAGTTAGGTGTAATAGAGGTAATAGTACCGTAGGTATGGCTAGTAGGTAGTACCTACCTATGTATGGCTGGTAGTATGGCTGGTGATATGGCTTGGCTACATGGCCTGCTCCACTTCCTATACAGATTTGGTTAGAATTGGAACTAGCGCCGGTCTAAGTGGGGGGATTACTATCTTAGGTTAAAGCTGATATTTGAAATCAGAAAAAGTGATATCCCAAAATAATTGCTATTGGCTAGGTGGCTAAAGGGTTGCCCCCCCCACGGGGGTCCCCCGGTTCTGGCAGGGGTCATACTTCGGTTCACGTGTAGTCCCTTGGATCTCCCCAAGGTATCAGCACTTGAGCACCTACTCAGTGCCTAGAAAGCATCTCGTTCCTGCCACGGACCTTAGGTTTGGCACGGCAATGTTGAGTGATGGTTGAGCGATGTTTCCAGCTTAAGATGATTTCTCAAACAAGTTGGAATTTACGGAGATTAACTCCACGTTCTTTTAGGGCCTGGGGTAACATACGGGGATCGGAATTCATGACTTGCCCCGTCACATTATTTCTGAACCGAGCAAATATATGTGGTTCTTCGCGCACCAGCTTAGCTTCTAACTGTACCCAATCAGGAGGAAGGGACCCAAGCCGAGGATCGTCGAGCCTCTCTTCTTCGGTAACAGAATTTCGAAAGCATGGCGTGTAATCACTGAAAGAAACACGGCGGAATTTCACCTCCCATGGTGTCCGAAGAGGCCCCAGAAGTGTCTCTGTATCTGAAAAGCCATGGATATAGCAGCTTCCAACAAGTCGAAATTTGCCCGATCTTGTCGGCCGGAGAAGCATCAAATCAAAACAACCGAGGATAGAGCATGCCAAATCGCCTATTACTCAACGGTTAGTCATGCCAAGCGGAAAGATTTCGCCCTTTTCTGGATGTCAATTCTTACCAGGTTCAACATTTGATGTGGCCAGTCCGAAATAACCATCTTCCACGGTAATGAAGACCATGCCTTTAAGGTAATCCAGAATATGCTTCTTCTTTGCCGCAATTTCCTCGCCGGCTGATCCCGGAGGCTTTGATAGGTGGTCAAGTAACTCCTTCTTCCACTCCGCAACGTTCGAGATGGCACTTGACTGAACCCTGTTCCTGAACCTATTCATGACGAGAGCCGAGGCGAATGCATCCAGAAGGCTCTCACCTGTAGGGTACAGAGCTGTTTGGACTCCGCCAGGGGCCCAGCTCTGAATGGCAGCTAAGGCTTGGTCAGCATCCTTCGGAGCTGGTCCTTTCACTGAGCGAACTATTGTGGATTGGACACCACTGGCTTCTAGGACATTCTCAGGGAGAAACCTTGCGTCGGCACAGGAAAGACCCGAAGCGAGCCTCCCACCGAGCCCTCCACCGAGGAAAGCTATTCGCTCCCTTGGTGCCGACCAATCAGGGACCCATGAAGGAAGCTGATGGATGCGGCTTCGCCGAGCGCTGCACTCTTCAAGGAAGTTCAGCCTCTTTGTTTGACTGAGCAGAAACTCAACAGTCTCCTTGTACAGGGACGTAACAGTTGTGGAATACTGCGGTCGAATACGGCTCGCCGCAGTCGGCGATGCCAGCCCTAGCAAACCGTAGACGTGATCTCGCGGATCGGAGCAGAGTCGGCCTGAGGATACGTATAGCAGACTTGGAAAACTACGATCTGTCAGGGGCCGTGACAGGTTGCTGACAAACAATATCCGACTGGAAAGCTCCTCAGATGGTAGCTTCAACTTAGTATCTAAGCAGATTGCGGCCTTGCGAAACTGCGACCAACTGATTTCTTCGAACCCGCATTGCATGACGGCACGGTGGTTAGCAAGCTGGATTTCTTGTACAATCCAGAGTCGGTCAAACCACGGACGCCGCATGAGGTCTAGGATGGCCTGCCAAGTGGGCGTCTCATAAGGCAACTCGCACACCGCACGATACCAGCTCGGCTGTTCCGAACCGGGCGCAGAAAGACGCATGTAGTTCTTGGTCAGCTCAACCTGTGCGCCGAGATGATTCAAGGTGGATATTGCGAGTTTGCTACTACCGGACTCTGCGCCAAGCCAAACCACGACCCTTATAGCAGAGGTATATATATCTGCCATGCGCAGGACCTGAGAATTGCGTTCACCAACGTCCTTCTGATTTATGCATATAGCATCAACCCAAAGTAGCCTACATTTGTCAGGATACCGTAAATGCCTGAGAGCTTCAGCCAGGTTCCGCTGTATCTGAAGGGTCAACCACGACCCGCCATTTAGGTTAGATTCGACGCGTATAGTGACAGGACGATCGAACGAGCCCCAAGTGTAAGAAAGTGCCTCGTATTGGTGGGGAGACGCCGAGCTGGTTTCCCTTTGCCAAGGCATGTACGCTGGCAGAGGAACTTCTGGATCTGGATGTGTCCACGTTGTGTAATCGTCCTCGACCTGCTCGTACAAATACTGCCCCTCTAAGGTCTCATATACTTTCCAAAAAGGTGGTAGCGTCCTTTGTAGCTCTTCCAGAGATGGTTGTTGCTGGACAGACGTTGGAAGTAAGGCTGGCTTGGTTAGCCGGATATGACTGATTGTAATTCTGATTACATCGTCAAAAGAGCCAGGTAACAAAGTGAGAAGCCTAACATCCTCCGCTTCATTTAAAAGCTTAGAGTACTGATATGCCATCACTATCATGAATTTCATCAAAGACAGTCAGAATATGATATAGAGATGGGTTATAGCTAGAGGCAGCCTTACACATTTCAAGGTCAGGCTCTCCCAAGGCGTATCGGAATTACATCGGAAGAAGGTTTGTATGAGTACCTACCTCTTTTGGCATCGGCTTGGACCTTAGTCCCAGCATGAACAATTCTCGCATGATTTGTCAACACTTCTTAAGTGAAGCGGTAACCAAAATTGTTGCTTGTACCCATAACACCTCGCAGCGCATCACCACACAACTTCCACAAGTTGAAATAGGTTATTGTATTCAACTTAAAAATCAGACATGCATCATGGTCTTGAGATGTTTCAAGTACACCAAGGCGAGAAGGACTGGAAAATGGTAGGGGAAGGATCTTCGCTGTCCGGCAATTTCGGATTGTCGTCGTTATCATAGACTATCAGCCATCGCGCGTTATTGGCAAAATTGAGCCAAGCCATAACGGCGTCAACAGCTTTATCCAGGTCTTTCCCTATATCAAATCCCTTGAACGGTTACAACAAGGCGCAACTACAAACATAATTGTTGTAGAGCAAGGAATTGTAAGTACGGGCCTCACTACTACGTGGATGTACAACGTTAGACTTTTCTCCTGAGGCCGGTCCACGAGGTCGCCAAAGTGCTTTTTAGGCGCACTGGGCGATGCGCTGCATATTTGGTAACTTAGATGACCCTCTTAAACAGCGCCCAAGCCCCCGACCGCCGCGAAACCCCGAACATTTGCACTCGATTTTGTACAGGTTTTCTCCTTTTTTTCTCGCTGAGGAAGGCCCAATGAGCGCTGCATTATGCAACACACTCTTGTGCATAGCTTCCTTACTGGTTGGTTTTCGGGGTGGTTTAGCCACCCGCATTTATTAAAGGATACGACGGTACCCAGAGGCGTATGTTTGATCAGACCGCTGCTGTTCAGCTTACGCCAATTCTTCGTAACGAGCGACTGTAGGAACCGAACAAGCACACAGGTGTGGTACGTCTTATCACGCCCGAGCATAATGACCGGAAATTGGAATATACAGTCCTACGAGTCGCATCCAGAGACTATGTTAATACATCGGACGCGTTCCTCATTAAGCTTTCTCAGATCTGGGATACGCCTTGGGATCGCCATTTTAACACTGTTAGTCTTTATCCATTCAACTGCGCTTATGGCCTCAGACTCTGGCTTCGCCAATTCCGGGCTTCAGGTCCTGCTCCTGCCGCTGGCAGTGAGGCTGGCCGATGCTATAATTGCGATACTCTCGGCGGCCTTGGTCACTCTTGTTTATTCCCTCCTCATCCAAAGGGGCTCACTGATCGCTACGACCTCACTCTATCCACGAAGGGCAATAGAATCAAACATTGGCAATCTACTTGATGCCGCTTGGCCGGAGTCGAGTTCGGATTTTAATGTACTGCAACGGTCCATCTACTTGTTCAATATCGGCACGATGAAAAGTGATAACTCAGCGGAAAGAGTCGCGAAGGGGCGAAATGAATGTCTGGCCAACCCCTCAGGTCCAGAACAACGGAGAGCTCTCTGGCTTACTTCTGGATCCGCCCTCACGAAGAACGTCGTACAGGTGCTTATCTGGGAGTGGGTATCCATTTGGCTCATTATTCTCATGACATTCGGAACGCTGTTGTTTAACGGCTTCTTTTCCGATAATCTCAACCCGGACAGCTACCCGCGCTTGACCGTCATGCTGATCTACCTCGCCGCGCACGCCACGCACTTTTGCTACGTCTGGTTACTTTGCCTGAAATTTTTCAGCGTCGCATTAGGCGGCGCTGCATGGAGCCTGCTGGAGCGGGCCAAGTTTGTTGTCGCGGATGGCGCAAAATTGCAAAGACATTCTTTTGGGACACCTTACGGCTTCAGAGCTATCAATAAGGCCAATGAGAATTTTGTTCCAACTGTATACGACGCTTTTATTGTTGGCCCCAGGAGTGCGCCATCTATGGCGTCTTCATTTGAAATAGAAGACCCTACAGAAGTTCGGGCAGCCTTAGCAACGATTGACTCGACCCAGAGAACCGAGAGAGCCATAGCAACCGATGCGTCAAACCTAGCACTGGACCGCGTGATGGCTAACGCGATGGTGATGCTAGGCATAACCCTGTCCACGGCCTTCGCCTCGTGGACATCGAAGCAGCTGTCAGAAGAAACTCCTAATAATGCTACAACGAATCAGATCGGCTCCCTAGCCCTCCTCGCATCCTTGTCTCTGGGTGTCGCCACCATGTTTACGTCGGCTATGAATTTAAATATCATGACCACTTCCTTCTACATGGTCCTATCGCTAAAGGAGATACATATTAACGGTATGGCAGTGGATCACTACAGAAAACAACGCAACAGTGTAGGTGGCGACGGGGATACTGGATATGGGCCAAGATCTGTGGCCTTCACACAGGGATCCGTGCCACTAGCTGAGGTCAGCCTAGGCGACTTTCTTGAATGTCTACACTCGTGGAGTGTGGGGAGCATTCTCAGCTTCCTGCTCTTTGGGCCAGCGTATGCGCTTCTACCGCGGCTGAAAGATCATCGCCGTAGGTCTGTCGAGGCCGATTACGACTTTGTATCTCAAGTAAGCAACGGTACGGTACTCTTAACGACGCGTACGACAGATCAGCATGCAAAAAGGGACAATGGAACCAATTTCGACCCGATTAACACATGTTTCGTACCAGAAACCGACAAGTTTGGAAGAGAAGGTTGCTAAGAGGATCAAGCCCATAATAGGGCAGTACAAGCACTAAAAAGCTTCGACTATTTCCTCTTTTCTTTCTCATCATTAAACTCTGTACAGTAGGATAAGCCAATTAGAATGACAAGGCGAACTAGGTCAGGGAATGGGAAGAAGATGGAAAGGAAGGAAGATGTCACGGCAAACAGAAGGGCGCGTTGGTCGTCGTGATGAGAAGCTCCTGTGAGCTATTCCTCAACTAACATGAGTTAGAACCTACCGCTCAAGCCTGTTGCGCTCGTCAACGATACCACCGCCGTGTTGATCGCGTCAGCGTATAATAACCCAGATATGCTGATCGGCGCAATATTCGGCACGAGCTCCAACGCAGCCTACGTAGAGAATGTTGGTTCTATACCCAATCTCAGAATATCGCTACCGCCGGAGATGTCGATGGTCATCAACTGCGAGTACGACACATTTGACAATTGCGCTTCGTGTTGTCGTGTTAGACCTCCACTGATAGGGCGTCATCCTTAAGGGAGCCGACCTAGACGGGATCCAGAAACCGTACAGGCTCGATACGGAATTTCTCAGCGCCGTTAAGAATGACGGCCTCGATTCGACCATACCCAGCTTTAAGACTGAATTAGGAATCACTCTGAGTCGCGAAGGAGCCGAGTTTTTACGGCAGCGGGGCGAATTGATTGCTGTTTGAAGTGCAAGGTTATGCAGCTGCGGCATCGCGGCCATTTGTAGAATGAAGGGCATCACTCGCGGTCACGTGGCTGCAAATGGATCTGTTGCGAACAAACATCTGGAGTTCAAGGCATGATGGGCTGAGGCACTCGGTGAAGTTTTGGATTGGCTAGAGGGCGAAAAGGAGAACCCAGTTACTATTATAAGCGCCGAAGATGGCAGTGGGATTGGAGCAGCTATCATTTCAGGCATGGCATTCTAACAAAAGAAGAAGTAGTACATGAACCGTTCTATAACTTAGTTCCTAGGATCTAGGTATACTGTGGTAGATATGTGGCCGAAGAGTATCAAACCAATACTTACCAACGTACACACGTACACACACCACCGCCCCTGTACTTGATAGTATATATTTCAACATCTACCAGACTAACAGAGTTATTTTGGAGAATTTGCTCAACGCCCCCTTACTTATCAGGAAGGTCTATGCAGATAACGATCCGAGGCCACAACTGATAGGAGATAGGACTTACTACTACAGATGTACTGTCAATAGGGCGAAGAGCTTACATCTGTGTGCCGGTGGAAATGCCGCTGGCAACCTGAAGGAATAACGATTAATCAGCTACGGTTGAGAAAACCGCGGAAAAGAACCGTTCCCGACCTCTTTTCCTCCCGCGCTCTAGAATTACCTATCCCAATATTGGATTAGCTCTTATTCCCCCGCATTTGCTAAGCTCCAGCCACCAGACTAAAGAATGCGGGGGAGACCTCCTTAATGCGGAGAATTGACTCCATTTTTTACGGTCACCGAATAGAGTAAGTACCGCATCGTCCCTGATCGACCCTCTACTTCCAGGTTATGCATATCTACCAAGTAAGTCTGGAAAACCTGTACCTACGGTACTAGACTAGCCCAGGGCATCTGCAATAGGTGCGTAGGAGATAGCATCGTAGCAATGTCACCATCCCCAGTCCCAGCTATGCACAAGGGAGGGGACGATCCCTACGTAGTCCAGTCCTCGTCATAACACGGTGCTGTTAGATAAGACGCACGTGGAAGCCCATCATCTCCCTTTTTGAGACATACTGTATCTATTTCTTCCCTTCTCAATATAACCACCAGACATTGGTAAAAGTTGGATAGTGTTTCGGGTTTGAACTACGACAACGATGTCGGATACGTTAGAGAAGCCGAGTCTGATTGAGGTTGAAGGGGGTCATCAGACACGAAAAGATGTTGTCAGTCACATCGATGCCATGGCCACCGCGCCTGGTGTTACATACGAATCCTTTGCTCACCTTGACGAGAAGAAGATCTTGAGAAAGGTATGTTTCAAAAGAGAATGACCGGTCGAATTCTACGAGGCTAGGAAGGAAACTCACACTTCCCAGATGGACATGCGTCTCATCCCCATGCTCGCAATCCTATACCTCCTCTCCTTCCTCGACCGCGGCAACATCGGCAACGCGAAGATCGAGGGCCTGCAAGAGGATCTGAACATGTCGGGCGACCAGTACAACCTCTGCCTGACTGTTTTCTTCTTCAGCTACGCCGCCTTCGAGGTGCCCAGCAATCTGCTCCTCAAGAAGCTGCGCCCGAGCAGGTGGCTGCCCACTATCATGGTCGCCTGGGGCACGGTCATGACGCTCATGGGTATCGTGCGGAACTACGAGGGCCTGCTCAGCGCGCGCTTCTTCCTCGGCGTTGCGGAGGCGGGGCTTTACCCCGGCTGTGCTGTGAGTTCGAGTTCTGTCCTGCATTTCCTAAAACCTGGCGTATAGATGTATGGATGGTGTTTCCTATGCTGACGGGATATCTGTAGTATTACCTCACGATGTGGTACGAGTGAACAAACGAAGAGATCCTAGCAATCCGGAACTTCAAAAGGTGCTAATTATGCAATCATAGGTACTGTCGACGGGAAATTCAACTTCGTCAGGCTATGTTCTTCTCAGCAGCGTCCATTGCCGGCGCATTCAGCGGGCTTTTGGCCTTTGCCATAGCAAAGTTGGACGGTCTAGGCGGACTCGAGGGCTGGCGGTGGATTTTCATCTTGGAAGGCCTTGCCACGGTGAGTAAATCTCTCTCCTTCCCCCCCCCCCTTTCAAACCCGCGCAAATTGATATATCCGCATCATGGAACTCCGTCGCTAAAGCATCATCTAATATAGGTCGTCGTCGCTCTTGCCGCGTTCTTTCTCCTTCACGACTTCCCAGAAACGGCGACTTTCCTGACGGAGGAAGAACGAGCCTTTGTCATCTTCCGGTTGAAATACCAAGGCAACACGGATCCCAAAAATCAGAGCGGCGTCCAAGTTGCGCAGGCCGATGAATTCGACTGGAAATACGTCTGGGCCGCGTTCAAAGACGTGCAGATTTGGGTTAATATCTTCGTGTACTGGGGGGTAAGTGGCCCATCGTCATGCCCCGCCAGGAATATTTCTAACTGTCTTTTTGGTTTTTAGATCGTCTGTCCGCTATACGGCGTCAGTCTGTTCTTACCGACGATCATCAAGGGCCTAGGCTACGTATCGTCGACGGCGCAGCTTCTCACGGTCCCCATATACATCACCGCGGCCATTCTTGCCGTAGTGGTGGCGTATTTCTCGGACCGCGTGGGCAAACGGAGTCCCTTCGTGATCACATGCATGATTTTTGTCCTTGTCGGATTCATCCTGTAAGTCTTTTTCATACCTAATCAATGCCTAGCTCTATACATAGTTAAAACGACAGCTAGCAAAACTGTATCGACTATAACTGATTGTGTATTACAGGTGCATCTCAACCGGCAACCCTGGTGTCGTATACGCAGGCGTATTCCTGGCCGCCGCAGGAATCTATTCCGCCTTCGCAGGGAACATCGCCTGGCTCTCCAACAACCTCGCCGGCGGGTATAAGCGAAGCGCGGGAATGGCCATGCAGATCGGGCTAGGAAACCTGGGCGGCGCCTTCGCGTCCAACTTCTACAGACAGAAGGACGCGCCCCGGTATATCCTGGGCCACGCCCTGGAACTGGGCTTCACGAGCGTGGGAATCATCGCCGCTTGTTGTTTGACTATCGGATATGTGCGCGCCAACAGGAAGCGCGCCAGGATTATTAGGGAGGGCGGGCATAACGAGTTCACGCCTGAAGAGCTGTCTGCTCTCGGCGATAAGGCCATCACGTTCCGTTACGTGTACTAAGCAAGGTGTTCGTTATGTAAGAAGCGACACTCCATTTTTCATGCTTGCCCTCGAGGGGCTTCTGGCCTCATGTATAGACCGTGCTTCCCTCCTAGCCTACCTAGTGTTTGGATACACACATGTTAGCTTTCTAGAGATTTAGAGAACCGTAGTCTAGCAATGGAATCCAGAATCACTTCAGAGCAAAGCATCACGAGAAATCTCATTTTGCTTACCAATGGGTATATTTAAGTACCGCGAACCTGAACTAATCTAATCTGAACAAACAGACAGACAGACAGGACAAACCCCGTAACTTTACGGTACGGTACGTTGTGTTGTGTTCTTTCATGCTACGCTACCTAATCAAGTAGAGGAGTAAAGAACAGAACACTCGTTGATGATCTCATCTCAGAAATCGGCTCGACTCGCACAGGAACGCGATCGATCGATCAATCAACCAATCAATCAATCATCAGGTGTCCCGAATCCTCTAGCCGCCGTCAACAACGACGAGAGTGACTGGCCGAGAAGTAAAGCGCAGTGCTCAAAGAATACATAAATACATACAAGACAGTGTTTTCCCGTTTTCTTCGTAGTATAGGTACAGGATATCCTCAGGGTATGTAGGCGGTCTGGAAAAAGCCAAACCAAGCCGAGAACACCGAAAGGGGTTATGGTATGTACAGTACATTCATTACCAAGCAGCGCATGGTAAGAAAGAAAGCGAGGGAGGGAGGGCTTCCAATAGGTATCGAGTCGTTCGTTTGATGCTTGTTTGTTGAATGAACGATGGGGTATAGACAGTAGTAGTAGGTTGAATCATGTCTTGGCGTTGAGAGATCAATTGCCATACCAATGAAACCGGTATCTCCATCATGTTGATTGCCAGTTCTCATTCAGTTCGGTCCGAGATAGGTACGTAATCATCAGACGGAGCTCGAAGAATGAAGAAAAAGATGAAAAACCGAAAAAGGACCAGAAAAGCAGGCGAGAGAATTTCGCAGTCTCCTACAGACTGGCCACGGAGCTCCCTCTCAGGACCCGAATACTGCCACTTCCCTGAGAATAGCCGTCGCGGCCGAGCGTAGTGGTCACACTAAGCTCACTAGTCGTGTCATCGCGGTGATGGTCGTGGCCCTGCCGATTCTGATTCATCTGCTGCTGTTGGCGAGTAGCACGTCTCTCGAGCTCGAGATCTCTCTCACTTCTAACCGCATCAGCAGCGTTCTGACCGACGGGTACACCTCTGAAATGATAGTCAATCTTCACCCGAACCTCCTCACAGAAAGCGGGCCAGCTGGTGTAGAAGAAGATGATGGTGTTCCAGAGACCTTGAAGCGGGAGAACGATGGAGCTGGCTAGGTTGAGGCCGAAGCTGAACTCGTCCGGCCTCACGATGTCGTGCACCCGGTTAATGCTGCTAGGAGTCCAGGTGACGAAAACGCTGATGGCGAATATGAACGACGTGCGCAGGTAGGCCAGCTTCACCGGGTCCATGTTGCTGAACTTGGCGCGCCAGCGACTGAGGTTGCTCTGAATGCGCTGCCAGACGGTCTTCTTCACGCGAGGCTCGGCAGTGATGGACGTGATGGTCGTAGCCACCGGTGGAGCCGGGGAAGTGACGCCTACGCGCGGCGCCGGGTGGATTGCCAGATCATCGGCTGGACCCTTAAACCAGCCCTCAGGTCCTCCTACGCCTTCGTGGGCGGCAATAGGCTCGCTTTCCGTGTTGATCGTCGTCGTCGTGCGAACCTCCTGGCGGGTGATGCCCATAACAGCCGCATTGCCGAAGAGATCCTACACAGAAAGAACTATTAGTTTTACCGATACCAAATAGCACAAGTAGCTTTGGAGGGTTTGGACTGTCACTAGTACCTTTTCTCCTGAATCACGGCCTGCTGCAGGAGGATCGTGCGGTGGGTTGCTCAGGGAGAGATTACGAAGTTGGTTACGTCGCTTGAAGACATAGTATCCGACCGCGATGTAGATGAACGAAGACAGGGCTATGCAGACCCAGATGGGCAAGTAATACGTGTAGATACGCAGATCAGACCAGTCTTTATCGATCCAACACCAGATCTTTTTACGAAACGTTAGAGGCAAGCCAGTGAGTGTAAGCCAGTCGTACGATGGAAGGGGCAAACATACCGTGGCATTACCGTAAACGTTGCCATCACCATTACGGCGGAGGAGCAATAGACAGAGAGCTGGAATAAAAGGTACGCCATAACAGACGAGGAAATAGGCATACCAGTAGCGGAGGAAGTTATTGGGGTCTGCTGAAAAGAAGAAAACCATGAAGACGTTGACAGCCATGGCAAGAGACCACCATGGATCCGATTGCATGAACCTGGTAGCATATTAGTCTATGAACTTGAGAGATATGGGATATCATCATAGAAGTGGTGTAACTATAAAATGGATTCGTCGGACTTACAGCTCGAACATGAAAGCTTGAGCCTGGCAGAGGGGACTGGTAGAACCGGCCAAGATACCCGAGTAGCCAATCAAGCAGGCAATGCTTGCTCCCAAATTCGCGAAAGACGCGAAGATGATGAAAGTGTTGGGTATAGTACGAAGCCGTTTAAATGTACCGAAGATCAACAGGATGAGCAGGACCCCCGCCAACGAGAGGGCCGCGCCGAGACGCTCGAACAAGACGATAAGCTGGATATTGGCGGGCATGTTGGGGCCCGGAGTCGCCATAGCGAACGTCTTGAAACTTACGAAGGTAATGAAATAACCCCTTCTGTGGAGTCTCTAGCTCTTGTTGACAGAATCTTGATCTGAAGCTTGAATCAAGGTTATCCGAAGAGAAAACCACCAGACTTAGCTAAGGGATCAGCCTGGCACCTAGAAGCAGTTGAAAGTGGCCACTATGGCCCTTGGCTGCTGCAACAGTGGTGTGTATTCGGATTTAAGGGCTTGTATCTGAGTTGAAGAAGAGGATTTGCAACCAAATAGATATGGTAATGAAGCTTAGTATGATGTTTATGCCAAGATGGTAGTCACACGTTAACCGCTTTGCTTTAGGGAAGAAGGTTGTGTCACGGTGAACAAAGTTCCAAAAGAAAGCCTCCGTGATTCAATATTCTTGGTTGTGCAGACAATAAAGTGTAAAGGGAAACTGAGAACATGTGACAAGAGGTCATAATTAGGGCAAGGTGGTTTGAAGCGGGTCATAACGTTGGCACCGGCAAGAATATCTGTCACTCGGCGAACTGATATCTTGATGCCGTCAGTTGTCGACAGTCGAAGCACGAGGGGTAAAGGAGGGACAAAGCAAAACTGAGGCAGGCACAGAAATATAAGTCGGGCACCAGTGCGCCGGGGCGAGCTGTCTGTCGACCGCGGTGAGAAAAGGTGAGCCAACACGGCCGTATCGACGAAAACGACAGGATGGGAAATATATCAAAGTGTCGACAGTTTATGCAGCGTACCAGAGCATCTCTCCTTCTGATTTGCTTAAGAGAGTGAACGGGGACAATCAACGATATCGACAACGCAAGTATCCGTATATCCCCTTGCAGAAGGTCGATGAAGTAGGCCGCCAGCAAGAATCCCTCAAGCTGAAATTGCTATTTCCCCCCGGGCGTGGACAGCCAACTTCAGTACTTTGACAAGTCTTACATGGAAAAAACTGAGGCACGGACAAAAGAAACAGCACTTGGGCTGCGGTGAGCCTAACGCAAGAAATGAATCTTACGGAACTCAAGACTGGGGAGAAATGGCAGGAGGTCAGAGGTTGGTGAGATATACTGGAGTGTTGCTCATCTATACAGTAGTCTATCCTGTTACACAGGGCACTTGGTTAATCCCAGCAGAAACGACAGCCACGGGAATTTAATCCATGGGGAAGACCCTAGCAAGACCATACAGACGGATGTTAGTGTGTATCGGTTTGTGCCATATGGCTTGTGGAACACTTAACTGAGGAATTGAGCTTAACTGTAAGTATGTAAGTCATATAGGCACGCAATAGTTTCTCACGTCTAGGCGCTGCAGGACAGAATATTCGAATAGGTTCATAGGACTAGAAGAATAGTGAAAATTATGCAAGGGGGAAAAAGAAGTCACCTACGGCCCCGGCCTTTGAAAATAAGGCAGATTCGAGCGTATCCTCGATGCTGCTCAACCCCCAGCGGTAAGTGATCGTAGACATGATGGATGGCAACTCGTGCAGCTCAGCTATACAACATCGGGTTCGGTGACTGTGTCAAACGCCTACAAACGAGGCAAGCGCTGCAGTAAGCATGGCGCATCTCTCCAAAGGAGCTGCGCTAGATTGCTCGCAAGGGACATACACGACGATCACGGAGCCAAATTCTTCGCAAGGAAGCACACCGAACACCTAACTATGCCCGGTATGCATTATATCGCCATCGAGATCGGAGCTAGCAACGCCTCGGCTAACTTAGAAATATTCAGCACGGGTGACGGCCGTACCCTCGTGTCTTAGATTAGGTTGATGGCTTTCGTCAAGTATTCTTTCCATATTCCCTCAGTTTTGCCCGGGATCTGAATTAAAAACTTATTACCTACTTCATAGATTGCCCATATGTTGGGCAATCTAGTCATTGGGTAGTGATTATCATTGTCCACTGTCCTTTTACTGTGGTGGCGCATCAACGCCAATATCCAGCCCTCAATCCTGCACGCTGCAGGTCAAGGAAGCAATCGATAGCAGAGCCGACGTACCGAGTTTTTTGGTCGGTTCTTCTGCCGTCGAGGTCAGTGAATCTGCGGGCGGACACATAGTCATAAAGAAAACGCTCCGTGACACACAATGTTTGCTACACGACATAATACCCTCTTCCCGTTGCCTTCGTGTCCAATTGTCTTCCAAGCATGGGTGACAATACGATAGACACGTAGATGCAGAGAGGCTGTCCACCGTCGGTTCAAGGCAGATGGCCAACCACGAGGCTCAGGGCTCGAGTCGACCACTGAGCGCTGCGTTGGCCCATCCACAATTCAATGGGTGCTTGCATCTATCGCTGTGGGAAATTGCATAAAGCGATTGTATCCGGTCACGACATTAGTTAAATGAGATATCGTTGCTCTCTTCTCTCATTATCTAATTATCGTCGAGATGAGTTCGTGAGATTTCGATATTGACTGCGACCCGTGCTATTGCCAAGGCCTAACACCTATCTTTTCGGCTTTCCCAACCCTCCCTGTCGACAGATCCTAGCGTCAATCATGGGTTCCGTGAGACGCCGCTGATGGTACGTTCTGGGGAATCACGCAGAAAGAATGCGCAGAGTAAGGCTCCGGGCGTAAGAGGCTGACTAGCTGGCGGTCAGGTGCTTGGGTTAGCGACCTAAAGCCCTAGCTAGGCAGATAGAAAGACCTCAAAATAACCACTGGTCTACAGCTAACTAGTTCGGTTATAGCACCCTGATCCTTGCACGACTGTTAGCGTGCAGGGGATTGCCGTTTGTGGTAGTCATCAGTGGTGAAGACCGCCCATGATTCGTCGAATTCGTTCGCTCAGCGTGATATTCCCGTACTGTAGACGTTCATGTCAGCTTGCCTGCCCTTCTGTTCTGACCTGCATCATCACTGTGAAATTTACAAACGGATCGTTAGCCACAGCTGTTTGCACAAAAATCCCTCTCTCCAAAGTCAAGTAATCAAGATGTCTCGGGCGGCTGGCACGCCCAACCAACTTGAAGTTGATGGGTATTCCTTTCTAGTATTTAACCTATTTACTTCATCAAGCTAAACGGCCCTGTCCGTAACATGAATAGCTTCCGCGTTCTGCCGAGATCCCCAAGTGGATAGTAGTAGTACAAGGTTAGGTATTTGTGTAGCAGAGTAAATTGTGCGGTAACACACTGCCTTACATCCAAGATATCGTGGAGGTCTCGTGTGACCGACTATTGACTAAATTGATGATACAGACTGGACGTCTGTGTTACTGGTAGAACCTTCATATATGTAGTCTCATTAGACAATTTGAGCATTGGAATACGTGAGACAAACTGGCTGGGGTTAATCAGTAGTCGACATCCTAATCCAGGTCAGTACGAGACACGTCAAGATCTCTAATGAGGCATGCCCTAGGCTAGCGTAATTTTCTTATTCGTGTACAGAATACTTAGGGCCATGATCAGACACTAGAGAAGAACCTTTCTCGCTGCCGTCCTTCGTGCTCCTGAAGAAACTCTTTGTTGACACCGCCAACATGTACGCGCTTAACCTCAAGATGCCAGTTCTACCAGAACAAGCATTTTCGCTTTTGCCAGTCGTAATCAGATCCGTGGTCATATGATCTCCCGTATCCATCAACATTAGAAACGGATGCTTCACAGGTTATGATCTCCTCGTGTCAAGCTCATAGCGCTTTCAGCGAGTACTACAGAACGTGAGTAAAGATGCCCCTTCGGTCTCCGAGTCTCGAAGCACCCTCAAAGTCGAGAATGGTCTCGAGTGAACTTGTAGTATAGGGGAAAGGTCTCTATTCTCGTGTTTGCTGGTTAACACGCTGTCTAAGCAGTAGTCTCCCCGCCCGAAGAATAGGTATCTCTACACACGTTGGCGGATAACCTCAACATAATCCGCAGCCGGGTTACCGATTCCCAAACACACAAAACCGCTCGAGAAGCCAAAAATTGCTACTAGAAGTCAGCGAGAATCGATTGTCATAAATGGCAACCCTGAACGGCAAGCTTGTGAAGATGATACAGTTGAAGACGCGAAAGTTTGTCCAAGAGTGAGATGTTTCAGAGCGATATTCCGACGAGAAGCTTATATATAAGGCAGGTTCGAGATAAAACAAGCAATTCATCTTGGTCCTCCATCTACTCTAAATCCCATTCATATCTGACGACCTATTATTTCTTTGAATTCGTGAGACAGGAGAAGGTAAACCCTGTATGTCCGACTTACACCTTTGGCTCATTAGTAGGTAAAGTCCCCTCGTCACGTTATGTAGAAGAAATCGGGACGCCTATCTCCCATTAGATCAAGTTCAGCCTCGCTCTTTCCTTCAGCGAGATAGTCTCGTTTTCCCTCGCGTCTCTTCTTATTCTCGATTCGCAGCATCGTTGTCATCAAGATACTCCCCCCGAAGAGGAACAGTATCATATAGGCAAGTATGACACCATGACCCTGGAGGTAACGAGGTTTGTCAAAGAAAATATTTGAGCTGACGATGCCGTTGAGGTTACCCCAACCGATGACGAATCCTAGCACGACGCCCTTCTTATACACGCCCTCTGTGTTGTTGGCCATCCAGGTAATCGTATTGGAGATACACGGGTAGATGCCGAGAGCTCCCAAGAAAGTACCAGCATATTTTACCGAAGGGTCGTTTGAGGCAATGAGCAGAATGAAACCGACAATTCCGATGGTGCTGACAATGATATTGCAAAGACCACGTTGACGCGTCCGGTCAGCGACAAACCCAATGACGACGGTGAGCAGAGCAGCCGCGGCATAAGGAGGGACGCTAAGAAGCTGAGTGCGGATGACACTCGTGCCCCAGCCTGACTCCTGGATAATCGTTGGCAAGAATAGTGAGAAGGCATATAGCGGCATGTCGCACCCCATATAAATTGCCATGCCCAACCACATCTTCCAGTCTTTGAGGCCAGCGATCAAGTACCGGATATTCCACTCTTCGTGCTCAGCTGCCGATTGCTGGTCCAACTTGAGTCGTCGAATTACCCGAGCACGGTCATCATCAGACAAAAATCTGGCCTCGTCTGGGAAATCGTGTACCATCCAGAAGGATATTACTGCCACGATAACGGTAAGAATCCCTTCCAAGATGAAAATCCACCGCCAGCCGGCAAGGCCACCTTTGCCGTCCAGCTTCTCGATCGCGGCTGCTAGAAGACCACCGAAAGATCCGGCAAGGGCAGCTGCAGAGAAGAAAATGGCCTATAATCTGTGAGCAAGTCCAGCGTTAGATCCGGGATAAGGTAATGCACATACAGCGCGGGTACCAAATTCGGACCGCTTGTACCAACACGATAAATAGTAGTTTACACCCTTAACGCCATTCGTGTCAGTAGAAGCCCAATAAAATTCAAGGTTCCAGGAAATGTGCGAAACTTGCCGTTGCTAGGCAAGATATCTAAAAGAGGGGTCTCATACTGGGAAGAGTCCAGCTTCAGCAAGGCCGAGAAACCAACGGGCAGCTAGCAGCCCTGAGTAGTTATAGCAGAAACCCATGCCGGTCATAGATGCACCCCAGAAGAACCTAACACACACCATGTTAGTGTGTGCGTGTGTGGTAGGATAGCTGGTTATACAGGGACTACGCACATGATAATCGGGATAAATATAGAAGGCTTCAACCTCTTAAGAAGTATGTTGGTCAACGGCTCGAAAACCGAGTAAGAGACGAAGAAGATGGTCAGGGTGGCGTTGTATTGTCCCGTTGATAAATGCAGATCGTCAACGAGTCCGGCGACCTTTGCGTTGCCAATGTTGGTCCGATCCAGAAAGGCAAGCAAATATAACAGGCAAAGCTATGATGGCGGTTTATGTCAGCTGTGGGCTATATTTGGTATTATGCCTGTGTACGCACCCAGGGAATTAAGATTAGATCTAGTCTCCAAAGAAGCCTCCGCTCCTAAAAGATGCTGTCAGCTACGCGATCATACAGCAGTTGTGAGACACCAGAGTGAAATCTGCCTATAAAAAAGACAGATAGGCGTAACAACCCCTTACATTATTGTCCTTTTCTTCTTGGCTGAGGTGTGCATCCGGATCAGGCGGGAGGCCGGTGCTATTGCCATTGATGTCGTCGTGTTCGTCACGCGACGAATCACGCTTTTCAATATCACTCATGATGATTGTAAAGTAGCCCAGTCACCAGTGTCCGAAAAGTTCATTCAAAGAAAACAGCTAAATCCGCCAGTGTCGCCGACAGATGTAGACGAGGCAGAACTAATTGAAGCGATAACAAGGATTGGTACTTATAGTAGCGGCATCACAATCTTTGTTGAAACTGAGTAATCGAACTTAGGTACGTTGGTAGGTAAATATATACGTGGATAAAGGCCAGCCTTTGGAAGGCTGCGAAACAAAGCAGGGATATTACAGTAGGTGGAAAGGAAAAGAAGAGAAGGTGAGCCTCGAAAGACGTTGGCAGGACTTGGTAATATTTCAATTGATCTGCGGCCATTCCCACTACCTAGTCCAGGGTGTTAACTTCCTACTTGAGTACAAACTAGGCAAAAAGCTGCCATGATTGGGATCCATGAGGCAGGGCGTACAAGGGTTCTATAGCCCTGCACTCTCTGGGATCTTGGATGACACATAGTACTGATTTTACTCATCGGAATATGCCTACCTTGTATCTACTTATCTGGAGTAGTGCCTGACGAACAGGGAAAGAGCAGTAAGGGCGGACTAATGACTTATCTAGTGTTAGGTGATAAGTAGGTATTACATTACCTACCTAATGAGCAGGGCGACGACACTTAAGTGGCCTACATGATTTACTCAGGTAGGGTCTTACTGTTTACAGATGTTACCGGAGACGCGTGGACATTGCATATCACATTGCGGGTAGGTAGGCAGTTTAAACGAAACAAAATACTATATATATCTTTTTCGATAAAACCAAATGAAGAAGCATACGGTACTGTACTGTGTGTAGACTATCTAAGAGTCCCCCAAGATTCCAAGAAGAGGCAATTCCCGCCAGTTTGGAACTTGGGTTGATATGCGACTGGATTGCATATTGAGGGGGTTGGAATGTACAGGCTTATACCGACAGTCTGGTAAGCTTTTGCAAGGCACTCGATTTCTACATTTTACTGGTGTACCTAGGTATATTAGATTTCGTCGACTGGGCGTTAATCTCTCTTCCTAAAGGTAACCAGAGAAATATCACATACGCATCTCATCTGAGTTGATACGCCGAAATATAATATATACATAGGTATAGACACGTATTGGATTCTTAATGGGGCTTCCCTTCTGTCTATAGTATTTCATCTTAACTACGTGCCGCAGCCCACTCTCGCAGCCCTCACCAGGTGCACAGATTTTAATCTGGTTAGGTGCAGCCTTATTAGAACTACCGATCAGGTAGCTAGCAGCATCTGTCGTGCGGCGTGGGCTGTACTCGACTTCCAACCGGTTGTACAACAACACATGGATGTCTCTTGTTATATGGCATCTGCTTAGAACATGGGGCCCTAATCGTTATAGTTTCGAGGACACCAACTCTAGAGATGAATCTAGAAGTGACACATTCTTCTGATATGCTAGAAACAAGATGATATGAAAGGGGTTGTTGTCGTTCCGCAAGGGCTTTCGTAAGGGGCTTGCTAATATGTGACACGTTAAAGCACCATTACCTGTCGTTTTAAGGGTTGGAGATTCTAGGACCTCGGAATTGTCAACTGCGAACTCGATAGGAACTTCAACTTGTGGGCGGGAATCAATTGGCTCACTCCCCGCACGCAGTGGACCACGGCCCACGGAAAGGGAATTAGGGGCGGGGTAAGACCTTGCCAACAATTTCTATTACATATTCAGCTCCTTCATGATAATTAGCTTTGCGCATTTACTACCAATCACCAAGCGTATTTTTTGTGTATTATCCAAGCTCCGATTGACTATCATAGTATTCTCGCTACCCGAACACCCAACCCAGTCGCCCACAATAACCAAGCTTACATAGGTTAGTTATGGCCGGATAACTTCCACGACAGACAATACGTATGCATTCTGACTCCAAGCTATACAAAACAAAACAACATCATAGCTTCAACTCCTCCAGCCGTATTGCCAAGTGTCGCTTGGCTTTCTATCGATCATTTCAAGCGCCACTCCCGAGCAGAAGTCCCGGATCTCCACCAGCGTAGACATCCACTTCGAGGACTAGTCCCAGTCGAGTGCGGGGTGCGGAGAGGATGAACGCCAACGATTACTATTCACTACGAGGATTACGCTTGGCCTATACACCGTTAAGGTAAACAAAACATAGACGGACAACTCTCGGAAATGTGACTCGACGTGATAGTAGATATCATGTAGCGTGTTTCTGCCTTCTGCTAGATAGGAAGGGTGACTGAATGCCGCAGACTATAGCTCTTCCTATCCCTGTTCAAAGAGTCTTGAAAGCCACGTGCGACTCTCCGGGAGGCCCGGTCATCTCACCCAAAAGGGCCTTTGCATGTCTCAATGGACGGGCGCCCGAATGGTCAGTCACAGCACATACGTCGTACTAGGTTAGGTCGTATCTCACAATATCGTCCTAGTGGCAGGCTGCATAACAAATAATTCAGAATCAGTTGCCATTCTGATGAATCAGGTGGTCAGCATTTCTTTTATTCTTCCGCTCTGGCATCCAGTGCCTCTGCCGTCTTACTGTCACAGTTCGCTCGCCGAGCTCCCCCGACTTCGATCCGGAACTGATCCCGGAACTCGCCCTGTTCAGAATCGATCAAGTGGATAGGTTGTAACACGGCCCACTCAACAACATATCCACATCCTAGGAGCCTCAAACGTCTCGGCACCGGAAAGGCAGTCAGAGCAGTGGTCATGATAGCGGCTAGGCACCATACTGGAGAACGCCTTTTCTGTGATCTAAGTAATTGAACCATCTAGGTTAACTTAATCAGGCCATTATCACTCCAGGTTCTGGGAAGGCCTCCAACTACGGTGTTACCGACTAGTGCTGGGTCCATCCGCCAACGACGCTGGGGCCGGCTATTACAACCCACGTCGGAGCAATATCCAGTTTTAGCGTCGCTGTTTCTCAACATCACAGCATAGCATCAGTGGTTTAGTGGTAAAATCCATCGTTGCCATCGATGGGCCCCGTGTTCGATTCACGGCTGATGCATCACCCAATTCGCACCATGGGCTTACAATATCTTGATTGCCTTATAATCAAGGAAGGCAAAGGCGCAATCCTTTTTGAAGATTCTTTTTCTTGTGGGCAAAGCCACCTACTGAGGATCGTGAATACCCAGTAAGCGAGTGGTAGGTCAACTACCAAATCGCGAGGTTTCTTTCTTTGCCTTTACAATTTAGTACAATACTTTACATAGATACCTAACCATTGCTTTGCTACACGGCGCTCAAATATCATGCCAGAGAAAAAGACACCTTTGACATAGTACAGAGGGCAGAGGGCCGACTCCAATTGTGGTGTTAATGCTCCCGGCTTGGTATTGCGCTGTCCAATCTGTTAGTGTCTCGTATCGCCTTCACCCTTGGCCTGAAGCTTATCGGCCGTCCTCTTCGCCAAAATTTGAATATAACAAGACAGCAACGCATCTCGCATCAGCCTCACTTCCCAGTGATATAACGACCCAACTTTCTATACTCAATGATATTCCCTCGCTAGATACCCCAGTTTCTAGACTGTCATATTCACCTCCTGAGACCAGGCCAAAGGACGTACGAGGCGGGATAAACTCAGCTTGGTTAGGTGACCACTTCTTGTCAGTCAGTCAGGGACTTGTGCATCTTACGCTACCTTAGAGTATTGGGTCACAGCCAAATCCGATAGGCATGATCCTTCAGGAAGAGACATATAATTAAGTTTTATTCTCCCGCCGTTGTATGTGAGAGCCTCGTAACCGTGGTTTCCGACGATAGATATTGAGGATTGGAGCAACTCTAAGAGAGGTAAAATTCTAGCCGCCTAGATTAACCCCTCGAGTCCTTGAAGTATCTAAGACAAGAGCTGAATCTTAGAGTTTAATTTGTGCCCCGACCTACTTGGGGTTGGAGGATAGGAGATACTACGATCGCGGCTATCGCTCGTTGCAAGAATGATAGTAGACGCATGTTTTCTTCTTTTGCCATTTTGATACCCTTAAATGTTTCTAGAAACATTTTTATTACATGATAGCCGTGTTATACTAGAAGATAGTATTGCCAAAGCACCCTGGTATGAGGTATTTGACCCTGAGGTGATTGAAGTTAATGCGATCTTTATGGGCTATTGACATCACTAAATTGCAGTATGCTTCCTATTATACGGTCTTGCTTGTTAAGATCTTGCTTAGTTGTACAAAATAAAATATCGATTTCCTCCAGAAATATATAATATTCGGCCATGGCTTATCTGCAGACAACTCTAAGTTGGCTTTCCGGCTCAGTTATGTATCTAGTTTCCTAGAATAATCTAGACCTGTGCTTTGGTCGTCAAGATGTCACTAATGTCACCGAAAAGTATAACAACAAAAGAGATAAAGATTATACCTGATCACTGAAGTAAAGGGAAGATAGATAAGTGTGCAAAGGCCAAACAGATTTTTCTGGTTTGATTTTGAGCGTTCATGCCAGAGACTCAACACGGGCACAACGCTATTGCATATACGCACAGGTGCGCTGGTGACACTTTGTATAGCCTTCCGGAACGTAACAAGTACTATAAAACAGCTATTCGGAGGGGCGAGAGACTTTTAATTGTGTCAATCATGTTTCTGCTCACATCATGTCACGGATTAGAACTGCAACGCTAACCCGCACACTACCAAAAGTAGAACGTAGGCAAGTCGAGCGCGGAGACCTCATATGTAGTTTATATATACGGGACTGTGGCACTTCAAGATGCATTTCAACCCGCGGTGTTTCTGATCAATAAATAGGGGACAGACTATCATATGGAGATTCTAGCTTAAGTTCATCTCTTCCAACTTCAATGAACCCAAGGAAACAATATATACCAGCATGCTACTGTAGGAGTTTTCTAAGTCTCTATAATATTAACAATACCCTATATGAGAAGATATAGCTGGGCCGTTACTAGCTGTCTGCGTCCAAGCATATCCACATTACCATCAGTGAATGTGGACGGCAGAAATCTGCTGACACTATGTTGGTTGCACACATATGATACACGGGCCGACTCTCAACCGTTGGTTTCTGAGTACGGAGACATCTAAAGCAGAAGTGACACAGCAAGATAGACTAACCAATAACAACTTTTTGGCTATGGATAGGTATTATATGAGTTTGATTAACAAGAAGATATGTCACGTACGACCATACCCACTGGAAAACTCGGGATCCCGTCCGCTCTCCCATAGATAAGCCGGTGAGGGCCAGATTAGTAGTTGGGTCGGTGACGACCAGCGAATTCCTGGTGTTGTACGTTCTTCCTGCAAATTTTTTTCCACCCTTATCTTGCGTGGTTGCCGAGGAGGATTCGTTCTGTTGCCAGTATAGTTGTGTAGCCCATTACCAACTAACACGAGACATCTTGGACGTCTTTAGTCCTTGCCCAGAACATGGGTGGTATTAACCCATCGCAAATATATATATTATTTTACCTAATTCAACCAGCCTCTCCTAGTAGCATGTGTTGCGTATCCACTAACCAAATCAGCTTGACAGATTCACTATTTGAACATGTCGTATTGTTATGTTGGATACTAGGTATACCGTATAGTGGCTTTTGCAGAATAGCACAGCTCTTATCCTTTGGTAGAATAAGAGACGTAAAGGTGCTCTATGGGTAGATATAGCACCTACTCGAGATAAAGGGAGTGGGGGATTAAGCTTTCATAAAGGGAGTCGGCTTATGTCATTACCATGCTTTAACGGTCCCTGGAATCGCGGGGTAGCTTGCATTGCTAGGCACTAAGTTTACAGTAGCACCCCGCCTGCCAGGCAAATGCGACGCGTTATCCAAGTCTTATTTCAATGCCGGGTATTCCAACTTCAAGCAACAAAATTAGCACTACTCCCGAAAGCTGTTTAGTTTCAGTTTTCTTTTCGACATGAACAGATCACCATAACAGTCCTACTACTAAGGATGGAGAACATACATGCACCGACAGTTCCATCGGGACCATCGTCCCGCCCCCTCACCAACGGCAATGCGAAACAACTGTCATTCGCCGAGCTACACCAAAAGAAAGAAAGCATGGAAGCGGAGCTGAAGGCTTTGGGTGGTGTGCTTGATTCAGTTGGTCATATCATGATCTATCCTGTACGCCTTAATACTGATAAAACTTCAGCATGGCGTCAATATGGACACTCCATTGCTCACGCCGGATGGATTTCCCCGAGCAGACATTGATGTGGCACAGAGTGAGGCCTTTGATGTGGACCAACAGTTTCAGGAGCTTGCGGAATCTAACTAACTGCGCTCTGAACAGTACGCACAACCCGATCGCGCATCATCTATTTGAAGAACGACTACAAAGACCTCATGAACGCCATCGAAAAGTACCTACACGAACATTTCGCTAGCCTACAAGACACGGACGATGTTGCGCCAATTCCTACCGATCGAGCCACCATGATGGGAGACACTATTCCCCAGGCTTTGGAGGTACCTTTCGCGAAGGTCAATAGTGTAGTCGCCGACAGTCCAGCGGATACTGCCGGCCTGAAAGCCGGTGACGAGATTAGGAACTTCGGATACGTCAATAAGAATAACCATGATAGCCTCAAAAAAGTAGCGGAGTGCGTTCAAGGAAATGAAGGAGTAAGTCTGCGCCTCATCTAGCCGTTAGGATAGCTAACCCATGGCATCCTTTTATCCCTCTACACGAGAGATGAAAAGCGCCGTGCTGACTTGCTCTAGCAACGAGTTCTAGTTAAAATATCTCGGCGGGCGGGTTCAGGCTCGCGACAAGAACTGCAACTCTACGTAACGCCGCGACGCGACTGGGGCGGCCGAGGTCTCCTTGGTTGCCACATTCTACCATTGTAAGGCGCCGGTCTAGCAGAAAACCGTCACACTGATGTCAGGCTCAAGCGAAACAACAGCTGCCTGACCAGAGGGCCTTTGCGTATGTATGTTGTAGTAGTGCAATAAAAAGCCCACTTACAAGTGATAAGACTATCAACACAGCAAGCTGGCCACGCCAGTTAGCTGCTTTGGTGTTTCAACCGCAGAAGATTGAGGCGAGGGACCAACAGCACCCTGTAAAGGTAGGGAGGCTCCGGGCGTTTGGGGGGGAAAACGAAAGACAGTGATTAAAACCACCCAAAGAGAAGCACAAGAAGGCAAGACCCCTATTGGGCCTGCCATTACCAGGCCCAGGCTGATTTTTACTCAGATGGTTTATGTATGATGTGAACATCTTGAAAGAATGCATCATGATAGTAATCCGTAATGTAGAGTTGCTACCCAAAGCCCGCATCACATGCTCTTGGCCAGCAATTGTTCCATCTGGATCAGTTATTTGTTTGGATCTCTAGGTAGCTATCTAGATGCCAACCTGGCCTAATACCTCCCAAGGTAAGGTTTACCTCGCCCCTTAGGTACCTAAAGGCTGTCAAAGTCAAAGCAGGGGAGATGGCTTGGAGATCACTGGCTGAGTCCATCTCCCCCCACTGCCCGTATCAGGCACCAAATAGTGATTAATAATGAAAGGGATGATTCATCTGGGCAAGCGAATGGGATGGCACTGTTCCAATTATTAGGCACCCATGGGCGCTTGGATAGCAGGTATTGATGCAACTTGAGCTGATTGACGAAAACATAAAAGCCTATTCCGTCAGCGCAAAATTGAACTATGAAAACCTACCTAGAGTTTGCGCGACTGAGTGCTGCTACTACCTACTGCTGCTGCTGACGCTACTACCTTAAGAGGTAGCTTGGACTTACCTAAGGCTTGCGCTGCGATTGCTCTTGGTTGCTAACGGAAATTGTCACGTGCTTTGTTCTGCCCCGCAACCACTAGAGGTCATTACCCAATTTTTCGGCAGCCCAAGTAAAGGTCCTCAAGGAGGAAAAAAAGGCCCGCCCTCCAAACTCTTCTTTGCAGGACGACTATCATCGGTGAACCGCCACCATACCAGTTTCTCTTACACAACTCTCTCCCACATCACCAGCATATAACCAGGTACGTTTTCTACAGCAAACCATCCATTCTCACTCGTCATTCTAGGACTTCCTCCGGAGACAACTCGCTCAACCATCGATCATTTCTCTGCACTGCAAAGCACCCCCACACTGACGTCGCGGGTCTAGTCTTCACCCTCTGTTTACATCCCAACCACCCTCACGAATCCCGATCGTCAACCAGCAAGATGGCACAGAACTCCCAGAATCCGCCGACCTTCAAGTTGGTCCTTGTCGGTGATGGCGGTACTGGCAAGGTATGTTCGATGAATATTTGCAGCTCCTTACTACGCATCGCATCGTGCGACAGCTGCTCTGTTTACAGGCCGGCCCCGCCTTAATTCTGCCCCTCCTCACCTAAGCGCTCCTTTCCCTGAGCTCAAGTTTTATCTGCGTCGCTAACTGACCTGGTCAGACCACCTTCGTCAAGCGTCATTTGACGGGTGAATTCGAGAAGAAGTATATGGCCACACTTGGTGTCGAGGTTCACCCCCTTGGCTTCACTACCGTAAGTTACACGCCGATCTAGCCCGCCACCCATCCGGCGCTCGCGAACCACTCCTGACACGGAAATAAGAACTTTGGTCCCATCACCTTCGATGTCTGGGATACTGCCGGCCAGGAGAAGTTCGGTGGTCTCCGTGATGGTTACTACATCAACGGACAGTGCGGTATTATCATGTTCGACGTAACTTCCCGCATTACCTACAAGAACGTTCCCAACTGGCACCGTAAGTAGCGCTTGCCCCGCCGAACCCCTTGGCGGAATCACTAACCCCTGCTGTAGGCGATCTCGTCCGTGTTTGCGAGAACATCCCCATTGTCCTGTGTGGCAACAAGGTCGATGTCAAGGAGCGCAAGGTTAAGGCCAAAACAATTACTTTCCACCGCAAGAAAAATCTCCAATATTACGACATTTCGGCAAAGTCCAACTACAACTTTGAGAAGCCCTTCCTGTGGTTGGCCCGCAAGCTTGTTGGCAACCCTTCTCTGGTCAGTAGCACTGTCCCATAGCCACTGCTCGTCTGATTTTAACCAATATGTTCAGGATTTCGTTGCCGCCCCTGCCCTTGCGCCACCCACCGCTGTTGTCGACGAGAATCTTCTTGCACAATACCGGAAGGAGATGGATGAGGCCGCGGCCATGCCTCTCCCTGGCGAAGATGAGGATGATGACTTGTAGATACGCTATGACTACTACCAAGGCGTAGGGGTGACCTAGGTTTATGGGCTAATTTTGTTGAGCACAACGGACTCTCATTGCTAGCACGAAACTGGGACGGATATGGATATGGTGAGCCACGATGATGCTCTACTTGGCCAGAAAGCAAGCAATAGCAGGCACCATACATATCGTGATGGGTAGGGCCGAGTGGTTGCGTGGCTTTGTGCGGTAGTAATTGTCGCCGGTCTTGGGAGCAGGAGATGTTCCGGTACCTTGCTGCCTGTGCAGCATTAGATAGCACCCCCCGATAGAGTTCCAGGAGATGAAAAACGGGCATTTGTTTATTCTCACTACAGGTTTTTATAGTGACTGCATGAACACGAATTGTTGATTTCTCGACACCATGATCCTCTCTAACAAGTAGCCAATCGTTTCGAAATACTACCTGCCATATCTTTCCTAGAGACCAATGGTGTGGCTGTATGTTAACTGGGGCTAACTTCTAGAAATAAACCACGAGGACATTTCAGTTATCCACAGCCTCTTGTGAGAATCGTTGTCAGCACTATCGGATTCATACTAGTAGGTATGTACATGGCTTGCAAGTATGACGGCTATTATCTACTAGTCTAGCATATTAAATGAATGTATGAGAAACAGCACAAAAACTCGTATAGTACTTGTGTGATGCCGGCATTCTGAAATGCCCATCCAGTAGGCGGCTACTCTTTCTGTAGTTTGTTCAACTGTTCGGGGGCTTCTGTACAACCATTGCTCTGAGAAAGTATTTCCCACGTACAACTTGAACCTACTTCTAGTATGTAGCTAAGGTTAGCCCGTTTTGCCTTCCCGATATAGCGGTGAGTCTAGACTACGTAATCATTCATCTCTTATTTCTTGAACAAGATCTTACATTGCGTTCAATCAGTGTGTTACTATGTAGCTTGTAACTGTGATATCTTTGTTCGAATTTGTGGTGTGTAGAAAGCTATCTACATTTGTAACTAGATGCTTAATACTTTGTTAAGTTAGATACGTGGGTACTGAGCGAGCAGCCACGAAGTTACCTATTTGTGGTTGGGTCGGGGGGGAACCCGGAGTCAGTAGCCTTGCAGTGTATGATGTGTGACGTAGCCAATTGCAGCAAAGATGCAAATAAAAATATTGAATACAGCTGCAATGAGGCTTCCCAGCAAGTATGTCTATCTACGGATTCAGCTGCATGTTGGGCAAGTATGTATCTACATGAGGTAGGTGCCTTGGAGAACCAACGGCATCCTTGCGTACCGAAAAGCTGTGCTACAGAGTTCTAGATTGCTTGATACGTCTTGTGGGGGGTACCGGAGCTTTGATTTGTCAACAGTGGTAGAATGACAAGGAATTGGATGGGGCGATAGGGTCATATTTTAGTACCTAAGTAGTCTACGTTGGTCAGGGGGTCAGGTTTTACAGAAACTTTTCTTCGGCATTGAGAACACGTTGCTGTTTTCAGTAGGCAAGTTATTCTTCGTCATTGGGAAGCTTGTGTGTTTGCATGAAACGGGGTTGAAGATTCTAGATAATACCAAAACTAGATGTCCAACTAGGTACCTAGATAAAGATCGCGATCGTTTGCAGGTGCAGTTCTCTTATAGATGTTCATCGGGTTTAGATTGGTAGGAAGGTCAGAAATATTGTCTTTCCTCACAGGAACGTTGCAAGGCCCCACGTCACTGAATGATTCGGTACCTTATTGACCAACCTCGAGGTTAAACGTACCGAAGGTGATCGTTTTTAGAGGTCGTGTAGGAAATTTAGGTACAGCGGGTACAGGTACCTACTTATGCACCGTCCCAAAGATACATGTTGTCAATTGCTTGCTGCTCTTGGCCACATACAACCTGCCTAATGTTTCGTTTCTAACTGTCACCTAATGCAATTGAAGGGACTAAAAAACATCTGCTCTTGTTTCGAGTTACCTGTCCGTACTACTATTGTCCTGTACTACATGTGTATTTTGCTTTATGGACTGGCATCTCGATATATTGTTTTAGGACATTTCTGTGGCAAGCTTTCGCCCCATTCTTTACTATCATACCTCATAGATACTACCAATACTACTACATGCCCACTTAAGCTCCAGTACCTAAGAGGTAGGTATCCATCGCTCTGCCTGCCACCTGGGGCACCTTATTATACTTTAGCAACTAGTTAGTGCTCTGGTTACTCTAAGAAAAAGACATGTGGCATTTTTGAGACGGAGCCGCCTTAATTCCTCTTTGCATCTCCTAAACATATTATTATCACTGTGGTCTCTGCCTCTTCCTAGACCCTGTTGATCGATAATTTGTCCCGCTCATTTGCCCTGGTCGAGCAGCCTTCGTTTCTGCACGTAAATCAATAACCCACCGGTCTTCTATTGCGTGCTCTGTGCTAAGGCCACACCCCACCTACATACAACCGCCAATACCACTCCTACCACCACCACCAACCAGCAGCGCCAACCACCTATCAGCTTGTGATGGAGAGCGCCTTCGCACGGCCTATACAGGCTGTCTTGGATCATTTCCAAGTTGACCTAAAGACTGGCCTCACCGATGAACAGGTGGTTGAACTGAGAATCAAACATGGCAAAAATGGTATGTCTTATCTTTCAACCTCACCTGTGCTGGAACATAAATAGCATATCTTTTTTTTGAGGCTCGGCTCGCAGACTGTGCAATTAGGTATATACTAACCTGCTCTGTGCTGTAGCGATACCCGAAGAACCACCCACCCCGATCTGGGAGCTGATCCTCGAGCAGTTCAAGGACCAGCTTGTTATTATACTTCTCGGCTCTGCAGCTGTGTCCTTTGTTCTTGCCCTGTTCGAAGAAGAAGGTGGCTGGAGCGCCTTTGTTGACCCCCTAGTGGTAAGCTTTGCGCCTTTACAGACCACCTGCCTGCATCGCATCTTTTGAGGACCAAGCTGATCTTAAGAACTTTGCTAGATTCTGACTATTCTAATTCTAAATGCTGTCGTCGGTGTGTCTCAAGAAAGCAGCGCCGAGAAAGCCATCGCCGCCCTCCAGGAATACTCTGCGAATGTCGCCAATGTCGTTCGAAGTGGACATGTTTCTCGTGTCAAGGCCGAGGAATTGGTGCCAGGTGACATAATTTCTGTTTCAGTGGGCGACCGGATTCCTGCCGATTGCCGCGTAATATCGATTGAAAGCAACAGCTTCGCCGTGGACCAGGCCATCTTGACGGGCGAGAGCGAGAGTGTAGGCAAAGATGATGCGGTCGTTGTTAAGGACGAGAAGGCTGTGCTTCAGGACCAAACAAACATGCTTTTCTCCGGCACTACTGTTGTTACGGGACGCGCGAAGGCCGTTGTTGTCTCAACCGGATCCAACACAGCTATCGGAGACATTCACGAGAGCATTACTGCTCAGATCTCTGAGCCGACACCCCTGAAGCAAAAGCTGAATGATTTTGGTGATACACTTGCGAAAGTTATCACCGTCATCTGCGTCCTTGTCTGGCTTATCAACATTCCCAACTTTGCCGATCCCAGCCATGGAAATTGGACTAAGGGTGCTATCTACTACTTGAAGATCGCTGTCTCTCTCGGTGTTGCGGCCATTCCTGAAGGTCTAGCTGTCGTTATCACTACCTGTCTGGCATTGGGTACTCGAAAGATGGCTGCAAAGAACGCAGTAGTCCGAAGCCTACCCTCCGTGGAGACCTTGGGGAGTTGCAGCGTCATCTGTTCCGATAAAACTGGCACCCTTACAACCAATCAGATGAGTGTCAACAAAATTGTCTACATCCGAGAAGATGGCGAGGATCTAGAGGAATTAGATGTGGAAGGTACCACGTTCTCCCCAAAGGGTGATATCAAGCGTGACGGCAAGGTTGTTCGGAATCTTTTCGAAACGTCCAGTACTATCAACCAGATGAATGAGGTTGCTGCACTCTGCAACGATGCCCAGCTTACATACGATGCCCGCTCTGCTGCGTTTTCAAATGTTGGAGAGCCTACCGAAGCCGCGTTGCGAGTTCTCGCAGAAAAGATCGGACCATGTGCTCCTGCGAATACTAACCCAGAAGACTGCGTCCACTACGCAAGCGCTTGGTACGAAAAGAAGTTTCCTCGACTTGCTACCTTCGAGTTCTCTCGAGACCGCAAAAGCATGTCTGTGCTCGTACAAACCGGAAATCAGAAAAAGCTTCTCGTGAAAGGTGCACCCGAATCCGTTATCGAGCGATGCACGCACACACTGGTCGGTGCTCATGGCAAACAAGTTCCCATGAACAAGAAGCTGCGTGATCTGCTTTTGAAGGAAGTTGTGGACTATGGTAATCGCGGTCTTCGAGTTATTGCACTTGCCAGCATTGACGACGTGGGATCCAACCCGCTAACTCAAACCGCTAAGTCGACTGCTCACTATGCGCAGCTTGAACAGAACCTTACGCTGCTCGGTCTCGTCGGTATGCTTGATCCCCCTCGACCTGAGGTGGCTGATGCTATCAAGAAATGCAAGGCCGCTGGTATCAGAGTCATTGTAATCACTGGCGACAACCGTAATACTGCCGAGAGCATATGCCGACAGATTGGCGTCTTCGGAGAGTTTGAGGATGTTAAGGGCAAGAGCTTCACTGGCAGGGAATTCGATAATCTGTCACCTAGTGAACAACTTGAAGCCGCGAAGAATGCCTCCCTGTTCTCCCGTGTTGAGCCGAGCCACAAGTCTAAGCTGGTTGATCTGCTTCAGTCGTTGAATGAGGTTGTTGCCATGACTGGAGACGGTGTGAACGACGCTCCCGCGCTCAAGAAAGCCGACATTGGTGTTGCCATGGGATCTGGTACCGATGTTTCTAAACTGGCCGCTGATATGGTTCTTGCTGACGACAACTTCGCTACTATTGAGGTGGCCATCGAGGAAGGTCGATCGATCTATAACAACACTCAACAGTTTATTCGCTACCTTATCTCCTCAAACATCGGAGAAGTTGTGTCCATCTTCATTACTGCGGCGTTAGGCATGCCTGAGGCTCTCATTCCCGTTCAACTTTTGTGGGTAAATCTTGTCACAGACGGACTTCCGGCCACCGCCTTGTCGTTCAACCCACCAGACCATGATATTATGAGGAGACGGCCACGTAAGCGAGACGAAGCGCTCATCGGTGGTTGGCTCTTCTTCCGCTACATGGTGATTGGCACATACGTTGGTCTTGCCACTGTAGCTGGATATGCTTGGTGGTTCATGTTCAATGCCGAAGGCCCTCAGATCAGCTTCTATCAACTCTCTCACTTCCACCGTTGTTCAGCGGAATTCGCTCATATTGGCTGCGAGATCTTCGAGAACGATAACGCTAAATCGGCGTCCACCATCTCGCTCTCCATTCTCGTGGTCATCGAAATGCTAAATGCCATGAACGCCCTGTCCTCAAGTGAATCTCTCCTAACACTCCCATTGTGGAAGAACATGATGCTTGTATATGCTATTACCCTGTCGATGGCTCTACACTTTGCATTGCTCTATATCCCGTTCCTGCAAACTCTTTTCTCCATCCTACCCATGAACTGGAACGAATGGAAAGCAGTGCTGTATATCAGTGCCCCAGTTATGTAAGTTGTCTCCCCATTCGATTTTGCTGTTGTTATATCCTAGCTGACCCTAATTAGATTGATTGACGAGGTGCTTAAAGCTATCGAGCGACAGTTCTTCATTGACAGCAATGACGAGGTCGTTACTAAGGCTAAGAAAGACGCCTGAGGGACATAGACATTATGCATGTAGTAGAGTAGACCAGCGAAGCTTGACCTTCGTCTGAATGCACTTATGCAACAAATAAACAGAATTAAAGCATTGTTCATTTAAATAGATTCTTTCGATTCTGTCCTCATGGCACCGCAGTGTTGGTCCTGATGAAGCAGCTTTGGATTTGTGCTGCCTAAATATTGGTACAGGATGTGGTATTATTCACCATCACGAGTCTATCTCTCATCCATGTCCCGTAGTGATAAACGCTGGGCCTTGTTGGCAGATGAGCTTCTATGAGCATACCACAGACCTCCTGGCTCCCGGCTGTAGACCCCGTGGCTCAGTTTATCTCCCTTGAAAGACAGAAACAATATTATAATCAGCTCGATTGTGTATCCATCTAGTCTTGTCGGCCCTTGAGTAACCGCTTAGTTACTTTATTCTTCTCGATCACGTAAACATGTGCACCCCAGCCAGACAGGGCATCTCGGTCAACAGCGCTCAGCAAAGCTTGTGAAATAGTCTCGAATAAATCCTCCGGTCCCTATCGGATAAGATGATCGAATAAGCCAAATGCATCAAGATATTTTAAGGGGATGGGAAGCACAGATAGTTGGACGAGCGGCTTTGGGCCGAGTGGAGGTGATAACTTACTAGATCAGGTTCCCAGAGGGACTCGCACATGCCGAAGAGCTGCTCGGAGGCGGTGCCGCTGACGATGAAGTCCTTTGCGAAGTCGATGCAGCCGATGGAGTCGAAGCCGCAGATAAAAGGGGCGCCAGTCTTGGGGTCGAGCCCGGCAACGACGGGGCTGACGAAGTAAGGCCCGAAGCGGCGCTCGTACAAGGAAGACGAGACGAGGTTGGCGAAAGTGCTGGGCGCGATGGGACGCTCCTCTCGTAAGCGGTACATGTTCACCTTGTACCGGAACAAATCGGCCACGGTAGAGACGTCGGTTGCCAGGCCCGTCAGACCCAGGAACACGCCGTCGCCGTATTGGAAGATCTTGGGGAAGTTGTTGGAGACGGTCAGGGCCTGAAGACCTAGGCGCAGGTCGCACGCGATCGCTACGCAGTCCTTGCCTACCATGGCGACTGCGGCGCCGCCGTCTGTTGCGAGAAAACGTCACGTTAGTTTCATGCTTCGGGATCGGGATATGTGTGCGTTTTCCTCGCTTTCTCTCTCTTTTGGTTTTACTTGTATCGAATAAGGAGGTGAGGAGTGGCTGGGATGTTTCTAAGTCTTTGGAATAACGTACTTATCGCGAAGGGAGAGGTCTAGGCATCGTGTTAGCTCGCTATATTCGATGAAGCCGGCATTCAATGTCGTAGTAAGTAGGGCGCTGGGGAGCTTACCATTGTGATATGGCTGTGATCGAAAGGGGAGAGAAACAAACGGATTAAACTTCAAGGACTACTCAAGACTTTTCTAAGTAAGAGGTATCGTGTAGATTAGCTTGTTTTTGTCCGGTTTTGTCATGAGAAGTCGGTTGTTGCGTGGGTTGGTGATGATGTCCAATATTGCGGCTTGTCAAATGCCAAGGCTGAGGTCGTCTGGCTGGCTGCAAGGCAACACGCACTGGCGCGGCAAGCTCCAGCTCGAGTACCCCAGGTGCAGTTTAGGTAATCAATTACATAGGTTCCTATTAGCAGGTAGGGGTGTTCTATGTACAAGGATTGCGAACCTTGTACCCACCTCTTTATAGGGGCCACAGGCACTGCACACCGCTGAAGCTTCCAGTGAAGTTTTGAGAGAACCCTTTAAATTAGGCAGTGCCCCTCCATCATCCATCGTTTCGTCAGCTCTCAGCTACCTGGGCACGAATTTAAGGCAAAGCAAAGGTTGACTAGTAACAACTAATATTCCGTAAAATCTAGTCTAGTAATAACAATAAGACACTCCTAGGTTAGGTTCCACGGAGGTACAATGGTACGAGGAGTCCAAGATGCGATTCAGGGGGCGAATACCACCACGTTACCCTCCCCGTTTGCTCGTTCCATTATGAACGAGGACATAGCTCTACAGTACTATTGTCGTCCAAACAAGCAATAGTTAAAGTTTCAAGGCTCTATAGGAGCATAAGAAATGAGCATGCAAACCCTTGGGAGACTACTGCTTAACTTTGCGGCATAACACATTTACGTGTAAGTTACATACGATAGTTTTGCTGATTCGAGCTATAGTCATCCGCAATACCTTAGATGATGGATATATTATCCCTAAATTCGCGAGTGAAAGTCAGGGTTCTTGCTGTCGATATCTATATCAGAATCAAGATAAACATTATTCACACACTCAAGCAACCGTTTAAACAACTATTATCTCATATATCTAAATGTGCTTACATACAGCAAGCAGTATGCTATACAGATGTACAACACCTCAATACTTATGAAAGATACCTGTCTCAGCTTAGCGTATTGTGGACTCTACTCACGCTATATCTTAATGGGACTGAGCAGAGCAATGAAAGTGCAACCAAAAAACTGCCAGGCACTTTCCCCACGTAACTACGTAACCTGGAACGAGCTAACACTGCCACAGCCAAAAGCACTATCACAACATAAAGCGCTGACTGATCCAGCAGGCGGCATGCTTGTGTTTCCCGAATATTCTATTGTTCTAGCAAATATACTATCAACGCTCCCAGACAGGTTTGGAAACTAGTTCGGATCGCAATCCAAACCCTGTAGTCATATTGGGGTCTTTCATCTACTAATGAGTGGAAGTTGTTTTAAGCTAAGGCTAAGTCGAAACACCCCGCTTCACCACAAAAGACCTACAAAGGCAAGCTTGTAGGGCTCTGGCTGAGCCGTAACACCACCTACGTGTTTAGCTACCGATCGGACTCCTTATAGACTCACTTTGCTTTTGTTTTCCCTTAGAACATTCAACTAGTATTGCATCAGAGACACCACCATGGCAACCAATGTCAAGGTTGTCGGAACAGATCTGAGGCAGGTGACTATCAAAGTCACACCCAGCACATACTTGACCGAGGTTCTAGAGCAAGCCTGTACAAAGCTGAAGATACCCAACGACAAGTTCCTGTTGAAGCACAAACAGCGCCAGCTTGACCTCTCACAGACATTTCGTACATCTGGCCTTATTCCGGGTGCGCGACTAGAGCTTGTTGTCCGAGCCAACACCCCCACTGTCGTCAATGTCGCATTGCAACTCCCCACCCCCGAGTCCAGCCTTTTCCCACCTCACGGCCGTGTCAGCGACAAGCTCCCGAGCGACTTCACAATATGGCAGATATTGCGCCAGTTCGAGAGCGGCAAAGCGAGCGCCGGCAAAGGCCTAAATATCACTGCGAGGGGAGTGCCACAGATTAACAACGGTGCGCAAGCGGGAAGTGGGCAGTTGTATTATGAGATTCCGCATGTCGTTATAGAAAATCGGACATTATCCACGTTTGTCGACTTCCAAAGGACATTATCGCAACTAGGGTACAACTCAGGTGGTGTCTTGATTCGCTTGAGCTTCCACCGGACCGACCAACCCCTATCCTACGCTATGAGGGAAATCGAACAATATTTCAAGGTCGAAGTGCCAGACAACACAGCACAAAAGACCGACGATGCCCGCACGGAAAAAGAATCAGAGAGCTCTTCTCAGTCTAAAGCTGTTCAGGGCGAGACCCAAGATTCAGCGCCCGAAGTGCCAGCTGCAACTGAGACAGTCCAATCACCTACCACAAACGAAGAACCCTCAACAACAACACAACAACAGCAAGCTCCCAGCTCCGACGCCATGGACATGGACGAAGAGAAACCGGCCGGCCATCGCCCCGTCACAATCTTCTCCGTCCCGTCATCTTCCACACCAGTTGCCGCTCGGCGGGCCGATTCAGAAGAGGACTACACTCCAGATATTAGCCACGCTAAAGCGCACCAGAAGCTCCTTAAGTCCCTAGGCGAGAACAAGCGTCTCCTCTCAGACCACGAGCTCGAAGAGAAAGCAGCCGCAGAGGAAGCAAAAGTAGCAGCCGTAAAATCCATCAAGGTCAAAGTGCGATTCCCGGACAACTTCTCAGCCGAATGGGCATTCGGGCCCAATGACTCAGGCGCGAACCTCTACAGCGAAGTAAGAGGTATCATGGCCAACAGCTCCGCACCCTTCAAGCTGCTGCTGCCAGGCGCGCGGACAGTCATCCAAGACGACGACAGTGTCAAGCTAATTAAGGGATACGGACTGAAAACCAACACGCTTGTTAGTTTCGTGTGGGATGACAAAGTCCCTACGGAGGTCAGACAGCAACCTTTCCTCAAGGGAAGTGCGGCTAGTCAAGCTCAACAGGTTGTCGTGCCCGACGTACCTGAAATTGAAGTCAAAGATGAAGGACCTAATCTCCCGGCGGCAGCCCCGAAGCCGAAGAATGACGGTGATAGCTCTGGGTTTAAGAAGCCCAAGTGGCTTAAGGGACTCGGTAAGAAGTAAGGACGGCAGTACTTCTTCAGTCCTCTCGCACCATAAAGCTTTTAGAGTTACCATGACATCGCAGAGAAAGGGGGAGACATAGCACTTAAAGACAGTCCCCTACGTTGACGGAAACGTAGGTGGAATGAATAACAATGTTGCTTAAAGCATAGGCTCGGAGTTAAGGGAGGCGTTATTGTTGAAGACTGATTGTCAAGAGAATATGCATAGGTACGTAATTCCAAGGTATTGTTTGGAATGAATTATGATTTATCATGAGTATTTTGGTATCTCGTATTCATGTTTCGTGACGCAGTGGCTTCTCCGAGCCAACTGCCTACCTAAACCGATCCCGGTCCCTAGGATGTACGAGCATACATGCCGAAAAGACATTGACGCCAGGCCAGGCCAGGCCAGTCCTTTTTTTGGATTCCCTAATTCATTCCGCCTCGTTCCCGTAGATAGCTTAAAATGACAGGTTGCGCACTTAATGAGCGACACGACGGCTTTCAGCGATGACACGGGTGAGCTCGTCGACCTTCTTCTTGCCACGTTGGAAGGAACCGAGCCGCTTCTTGGCCAGCTTGCGGGCTCTCTATGAGGATTTATTAGCTACGATTATTTAGCTTAGTCTAGACGTATGTTGTTCTCACCTTGTCCTTGGAGTTGCGGAGGAGTTCAATAACTCTGCGCTCGTAGGGAGCGAGACCCATGACCTCACGGACTCTGTTCACCCATTCGTCAGTCAGCATTTATTCCTCCACTATATGAACCGAAACGTGATTGAAGCAGTAACCGAGGGTATTGGGGAACGTACACATCGCGGACGTGGGCGGTGCGGCGGCTGAGGTGACCCTTGGTGCGGGAGACACGCTGCTTGTTGACGCGAGCCGTCGTTTTCTATTTTCGAGCGAAAATCCAAGTGTCAGTCTTCAAATTGTCCATCTCTGCCATGACTTTGCGAATTTTCATCAAAAGAGAAGAGCAAAGAGAGCAGGATCCTCCACGAGGTGAGACATGTAGAACTGATCACCCAAACATGGTGTGGTGAAATCCGGCTCTCCGAGATTACATCAAGTTGAGATGATTATCGTTGGGTTTGCGACAGGCAGGAAAGATATTCGTGGGGGGATTTTTCGGGGGGATAGGAATCAAAGCCTTACATGTCCTTTCTGTTCATCACACACTTCGGTTAGTTTCCCTGCATTTTTGTTTCTTGAGATGGGACTGTAATTGAGGACTTGATACTCACGTCGAGACCACGTGCGATCGCCATTTTTTCGGTGTTGTTGCTGTGGTCGTTAGTAGCGGTGGTTGTGCGATGGATTGGGAACGGCTGTCTGGAGGTTAGAAATTCTCAAGTAGGTAGAAGGAATTTTGGTGTGCAAGCAATTAATTAGCCGAATTGCCCGAGCGGGGCTTCGCACTCTGGTGCCCCGATAAGAAGCTATCAAAAATGACTAGTCCGCTTCAGTGTTTAGATACAAGCAACCGCGAACGGCCAATCAGATGATTGGGCCTTTCCGCGACATCTGCAAAGGTTCTCGCACAGGGGTGGGAACATGCGGCTCAGATGTGGCTTTGCTTCTGCAAAGAACGTACCTTTATCGATCTAACTTTAAATTGTGTATCCACAGCACAGCAGTAGGTACATGAGCAGTTACCTATCGGAATCTGATTTGGTCCACGATTGCTTTTTCGTGGATCCCGCCCTACCAATGTAATATTACTAATAACAAGGAGGACTCAACATCACGACCTAAAACATGAATCACCTACAATAGTCTGCTGGACAACGTTACACTGAACCTTCCAAGGACCAGAACCTAGAATCTGGTGTATATCTTCTGCTCATAATTGGATCGGTGTAGCTACTGTATTTGATTGCGTCACCTCATATCTCATGGCAACATCTCATATGTTTTGTCTACTGTATCTTGATGCAGCCTATGGAAATTCTAAACGCGGATCACTATTTGACATACCTATCGGAATATCGTTTATTGTCGTGCATCTAATCTCTCGTACTATGACGCAGCTCCCTACGGGATTGCCGCAGCCCCCCGCGACCTGTGTCACATCCTCATAAACATCGAGTGGGCTTGGAAACGCCCCGGAGCGATAAAAGGATTACCGTTAACCGTTGGGTGCGAGAATCCCCAGATTTAGCGTTAAGTAGGGCGTGGAATATAGGTAGGTAGCGATTGCACAGAGAATTTTGGAAGAGAAATACCTAGCAGAAGAAGCCCGTGTAGTTAGACCTTTATACACGAAATCGTCCCTGTACACACTACTATGCCCACCTTGCCTACGTGTCTATCAACATAACATACCTGACCCAGGATTGGTACCTAACCCTGCTTAAAGTTCGCTCACCCCTACGAATTCTTCACCTGCCTTTCATGGAAAGATTACTGAACTGAAGGAAGTGCATCTACATTGTACAGCTGCTCGTTTGCCTATTAATCTATAGGTATTACTGCAGTTGACAACTGTCCAATCGCTCGCTCTTTCCCTCTATCTCTTCCACATCTCCTACCCATGCCAGGTGCATACCAATGACGGGATGTACCCAAAGCGAAGAGCATCTCGACTCTTTCTGGATCCCGAGTCATCTTCCACTTCACCGTCCATCTCCTTCGTGTTGATAATTATGTTTTGAATCCGGCCCGGCCTTTGGGCTCATTTTTTTGTTCTATAACCCTCTTTGGAGTTTTGGAACCCAACTCTGCATGCTCATATTTTCTTGGTCCTCATATTAGCAGGCACCGTTTCCTTCCCGTATCATGGCCCTGACCATATTGTCCACCAGTCTACCCTGCCCGTCTCGTCCGCGCTCTCATAGTGATTCATTGCGCGTTGCGAAAAGCAGGCGTCGGAACGATTCATGGACGGTCTTACCAACTCCCAGACAAAATCGGACTGACCCGGATCTGGGACTTAAGAGTTTCGATATCCCACATGACACTAGCAACGACATCTGGAAGGCACTGGATAATATATCTGCCCTTCGTCTCAGCACAGAAAACGACGAAGAGCCGGTGAGGCGTTCAACAGACCTGCCCACGTTCTCCCTTAGTCGAGACGGTAGTGACACCCCCGTGGTACAAGTAGAACTCTTGCTGCCAACGGCCCGGCCATTTCATAAGTGGATGAAAAACCTACATCGACGAGCACATCGTCGCCATAAGGCAAGCAGCACTACAGAGCCCTTTCCCGATTACTCGCTAGAGCATGACCCAATGCACAGAAGCGTCCACAGGAAATCTTCATCGGGCTCCTCGTTTGGGTTTGTTGCCGCCGTAAGAAGCGCTACTGTTAGCCTGGCTAGTGCGAGTGTTAAGACTCGTCGACGAAGGCATGGCGCTCGATCTTCGCTTCATACGAGGACAGATCACAGCAGTCGAGGTTCAATCTCCGGTAACAGAATTTCCGAGGATAGCGTTTGTTTCGAGAGGGTTCCACATACAGACCCAGCCGTGACGGAACGCCTACTACAGAGACGGCGAATACTTGAGGAGCTAATCACCACGGAAGAAAGTTATATTGGCGACATAAGGTTTCTCATGAACGTGCGTTCTAGACACAGCTGAATTGGTCTTTTGCCCTCTAGCTACTGACGACTCTAAAAGGTTTACGTCACAATACTGGCTTCTTTGCCAGCGCTACAGCACGGTCTTCGGTCTTCGATCAATCAAAACCTAACAGACATCATCGAGCTTCATGAAGAGATTCTTGGTGAACTTCATCGTATCGTTCCGTTTTCCGAATACACGCAGCCCGAGCATATTCACGTGGACTCGACCTCATTACCAAGTGAAGGGCACCATCGCTGGCACAGTCTTGATTCTGTACCAGAAGGCAAAGGAAAACCTTCATGGTTACAAGGCGTCCCTAGCGTGGTCGCTGAACCGAACATTGCAGCCGAAGTAGCCCAAATATTTGGAAAGAAGGTAACATCCGAGATTCCGGAAGGGCGATCAGAAGAAGGTCGTGTAACGAACCGGATAGTGCTGACGAATCCCAGATAAATCGCTTCTTGATTTACGAAGAGTATGGGGCAAGGTATGAGCTGATGATCAAAGACGTCGCTTCTGCCCATCGAACCCTGCCGGAATGGGAGAAGTATCAAAAGGGCATAGAAGCATTGGCTGCTTCGCTCAGTGCCGCAAACCATAACTTGGGCAGATCCCGGAAGTCCTTAACAGTCGGTGACCTGCTGGTGAAGGTGAGGACTGTGCCCGTACTGTGGAAGCCCTCGATTCGCTAACTGCTAGACAGCCCATACAACGTATCTGCCGTTACCCCCTTCTCTTCTCCGAGCTCCTTAAGTACACACCGGTCTGCGATTGCCCTAACTCCCATATGGAAATCGAGAATGTCCTCATCCGACTTCGTGAGGTCACTGCCGAGATCAATCGGGCCACGGATGATCCCCAAATGAAGGCTACTTTAGAACAGACCTGGCTGCTCCAGGACCGCTTAATGTTCCCGCGTCAAGTAAGATAATCCGTATTCATAGCTGCCACACTTGCTAACTTGTTAGACGATATATGCCGCTTCCAAGAGCACTATCCGCTCATTCGGACACATACGCCTTTGTGGTGCCCTTCACCTTTGCTGGCAAACCAGAGACGGCGTGACTGGCCAGTATATGATTTCACTACTGTACAAAGATTGCCTTTGCCTTGCGACCGCCAGCAAAGTGGACCAAATCTATACCATTCAGGCTTGTATCAGTTTAGATGGCATCAAAATCGAGGAGGCCGATAATGGACGGGGTAAGTGTCGCCCTTCGATGATAAGGTTCGAGCTGCAGCGTAGCTGACCGGGACCAGGTCTTCAATGTCATACGTCACCCTTCTCTTGGAAGCTTGTCTTCGAATGTGATCATCAACTCTACGAGATGCTCATGACGGCCTGCTCGCAGAAAGAAGCAACAGAATGGCGCAGCCGCCTTTCCCAAGCGAAACCGATTGAGCCTTATGAACAAACAGATCCCATCATTTACAGTTCCCTCTATCTCCAAATCAAAAGCCTTGGGACGGTGTTTAGAAAACCAGGTAAGTTCTGCAGGCCCATGAATCCTTAACGTCTAACTTAAAGGGGCTAGGGTCGGTTGCTCGTCGCCTCTCTATCCATCGGGCTACAACAATCGGAACTAGGTCCCCGCTGTGTCAAGTCATTCTGAAGAATACGAGCACGGCGAAAGAAATCTCTTCATCAAACCTGGGATCGCCAATCAATCGGTCGCAGTCGCTCCTGACCACAAATTCTCGAATACCAGTCCTTGCGCCTCATCGAGCCGAGCGAGCCCGGCTCGAAGCACTATTGGCGGATGTCTGGAGTCGAAGAGAATTACCCTTCCCCGGTATGACGACAAGATCCAGAAGCGAGCACCTCGTGCGGACTTCTGCATCGACCATGATGCGAAAGCTTAGCGCAGCTAGTCTCACCCACCGCTTTGCAAGACGCTCTGCCAGTACCGCAAACTTAGCACAAGCAGGGACAGAGGATGACGATCAGCTACCCCACGTAAACGAGTTTCTAGACTCATTGGTCAGCTTGAACTGTGACCCTCCGACGCCATCGAGAACTGGAAACACGGAAGGTGGCCAAGTGCAGCGGCTGCCTATAATCCGCGACGAGATTGAGCGAACAAGCAGCAACAGCAGTAGCTCCCAAGTAGCTGACGGGGCCCCATCGAATGCAGGCACCGTACGACGACTTGACATGACAAAGGTGGAAGCAATTTGGGGTGATGAGAAGGGGTTTAATATACCGAGTCGTCGGGCGACGTCCAGGCTCAGCAGTCGTCAAACCACGCCATCGATGTGTTCGATGGAGGCCCACGACCCGTGTCACGGATCAGATAGTATGGGGTCTTCGCAGGAGTTCTTGAGCCCGTCGAGATCCAGTAGTCGTTGGACCCGGGTTGGGGCTATCAATAGGGGTCTTATGGCTTTATCAAACCGCAGTTTCTTCCATTGAGAGCATGATGCGCTAAATGTAATGGCCAGTCATTGCTACAGAATGGCATTACTCACCAACCCCTTCCTTCTTCCCTTTACACTCTAACCAAACACCATCATAATTAAGGCTTTAATTTGTATTGACTACGGCTATCAAAGGAAGGAGTTAGGGTACGAGGTATAAATCAAAGATTGGACAGGCGAAGGGTCTTATATATGAAAGGGTACATAGCACTCATTCACACCAAGACCGTGAAGCAGACAAAACAGACACGCATATATAATTACACACTTCTTCCGGCTACATGCCGTACCGCAATACTAACTGAATACAAGTAGACCTACTTGTGGTGATGTCCAAGAGCATTTGAACTATGTAGGCTAGGTCGCCAGATAGCTTCACAGTAATACATGACATTGGCAGCTTGAAGTTCTCGGAAGCTCCCGTGGCCGACCTAATCCATTCTAGGGTATTCTGACGGTATTCTGGGTGTTACATTGTTACTAACCTTAGTAGCTTTTTGCACTTGATTCCTTATGACGTAAGACCTCATCTAAATCGTACGTTAGATTGCATACGAGGAATGGAGAAAGAAGATTGAAGACTATTACTTAATTGTACCAGAGGTAGGTACATGAAACAGGTACTAACTAAAGTACTTTTCAGGTACATCCACCAATATTCTGATCAGAAACTCAAACAGACCTCATTCACGAGAAAGAGGTAAGCTGATGCAGGAACATTGGTATGAATTGCTCTCTAGGCGCGGGGTAGTAGTAGGTACCTTGGTTAGTAACTTGAACTGCTAATTGAGGTGCTGTTTGTACCTAGGTACTGATGTGTACCCAAAGGTACTTTGCTACGGTGTGGGGTCATCCCACCATAGAAGGATAGCTACCGGCACATTAGCTTCTATTTGCTTGCTCCTTGTCCGCTATGACGTAGGTGCCTGCCGTTGATGATGGAATGCAAACAATACCAGGAAACGACAGCTTTCGTCTTTCTTATATGAAGCTCTTCAAGTGCACAAACGAAACCTTTTCCTGTATTAATTCCTCAGATTAAACACCGATTCGATTCATCCATCAATTCACAAATTAAACAACCTACCTGCGCTTTAGAAGACCAGCACCTCCTCTTCAACCAGTCTACAACAGCAAGCCACGACAAACTCGATCAGACTTCAATCCACCGGAGCGAACAGCTTTCCGACTCTCTTCTGATACACACATCACATCACATCACATCTATACCGTCAAAATGACTAAAGGCGAGGCCACCCAGATCAAAGTCCATTACAAGGGCAAGGATGATGACTTCATTGTCTTCGTCGACGACAACGACACCTATAAGAAGTGGCTGGAGGACAAGTCCGTCCCCATGGTCGAGTTTGTATCAGCTTTCAAGGTCTTTGTCACAAATAAGTAAGTCTTCGTTCCCTTCCATGCCCACGTTAGATGGTCCAGTGGTCGAAACTCGGGCTTGCCACGCTGTTATGTTACTTGTTTGCCGTTCAGCACTGTCGGGCAGTTTAAATGTTATACCTGTTCCCAATACGGCCATGCTCCATCCCACCTGTAGGACAGAGCGGCTAACTCACCCCTCACTATAGACAAGGAAACCAAGGCCAGCTCACCGACGCAGCCAATTTAACACTAGCGGCGGAGTTTGATACAGAGGATCAGGATGAAGTGATCAAGCAAATCCTAGAGAAGGGCAACGTCCAAGAGTCCCAGGTATTTCCTGCCAACAATTTGCTATTACGTGAGTACATTCGGCATAAGTACACCAAAGACTGACAACTATTCTCTCAGTTCCCTGCGCGCCAAGGAGTCAAGAACGTCCAGATGGGCAGCATCATCCCCGGCCAGCCTAAAACCAGGGCTTGAATCAGCGACATGTTAGCCGCGCGGGTTGAGCGCCACAGCTGGCCTACTGAGGCCGCCTTCTACCTGCGAATGACATGGGGAGGAAATAGGTGAACATGATACCATAGATCTGCATGTTTTTGGCGCCGTGGACATGGGAAACATGAGTTTGGGCCACTTAGTGTAATTTATGGCGCACTTAGCAAGGGAGGCATGCGACAGCAAAATTCTCCCCTTCTGCGATACTCATAGTAGATAGCGGAATATGGTGCCAAACGCCTGGTACTGATAACCGGCAAGGGTTTTCATAATGACTATGAAAGTATGAACTCTACTATAAGACATCTAATGAGACTTCTAGATCTTATTGGTAACTGGCGCTTGATATTGACATGCTTCCATAGCCTCACCTGTTCCCAGATTGTCCTAAATGAGCTCAAAACCTAGCAGTCCAGAATGTGCAGAATCTGTGCAGGCATTGCCAATTAGACGAATATAAGACTGTAGATTGGATTCTGTATATTGGCCAAGGCAGATGGGTGTAGCAAATAGGAATGAGCGTGATATCTTCATGTGATCATATGCATTCATTCTATCATTTACCTCTATCTAGGAGTCTATCTCTCTAGGTATGTATATAGATCGGGGTCTTCACACTGTCTCTCTTACCAACTTCCTCTGCTTCTCCCCTCCTCTAGGAGGCGCTTCTTAAGTAAGACAACACAACACAACACATGAAAAACAAACGCTTACCGCCGCCCCAAGACAGATAGAGATATAAGTAGATGGATGATAAGGTAAAGTGAGACAAATGATGTCTCGCTTTTACCATGCAGCATGTTCTGTAGGTTAGATAACCTAGTTAAGCACCTATCTAGTCTAAGTAGGTAGACGGGTAAGGTCGGTAGTTGTGTATCTAGAGTGGTGTTTTTTTTTTATTTTTATTTTAAAAAATAAAAAAAAAAGGAATTTTAAATAAGTAAAAAATTATCATCTTTGTTATATTCATCTAACTAGTTGACCTATGTAGATGAACCTAATAAAAGTATGTGCCCCCTCCTTATTACGCTGCTTATTTTTTTTATTTTTTTTTTTTTTTAATATAAGAGAAGCAAGCAGAAAAAATTACTAGGTTAGATACAAGGCACATATCTGGCTTTGGCTTGTTTCGTTTCTTTTTCTTTTTACTTTTCTCCATGTTTTGTCGGCGTTTTGAGGCCCTTCTAGGTTAAATGGGTGGATAGGTGGATGATTCTTTTGTCACTTGATTTTTGGCCCCCCCTGATTTCGAGACTTCAACGCCTTAGCCCCCTTCAAGTGTTTAGGGGAGGAGGGGGGATTGAGTGTGAGCGTGACGATGCATTGAATGCAGGAGTAAAGCAAATCACAGCAACGGCGAGGTGAAGCATGGCAAAGTAGATTTCAAATGGAATTCAAGTTCACGAAACGCTATGCTATATATATGGATAAACACATGCTAACTGTATCATCCGACCAAGAGCCATGGGCATATTGGTAAAATAGACGAATTTATCCCCATCCATAAACGTACATATATGACCTACATCCGCAATAGCTCGAAGTAGACCGGTATAAAAGGGGTAATTGATATGATTCACTGATGTTATTGCCGCATATCGTATCCTCTCCTCCGGGCACAACACACATATGGAGACGGGTAGATAAATGCAGCCAAGTGATGGTAATGCGGATGGAATACGCTAGTTATTGACATATGTACGACGTTCGTCTGACCTTCTCGTTTCGCTCCAAGATCGAATTTGCAAGATAAGGGGAGGGGTAGAGGTGGCGTGTTTGGAACAGGCAATGTCATTCATCCCCTTTATGCTCGAGGACTCGGTCGGCCCCGCTGTGGGAGGGTCCATGGTGTGGCGCAGATAATCTGATATTCATAAGTCAGTCCTTAATTCTCTCTTATGCTCTTTCATATTGGCGCCATTGGCAAGACCATGGAACATACCTCGCCTTCGCTATAAGCCCAGAAATATACAACGCTACCGGTGAGGTAGTAAAGAGCCGGGTTCGTGCCCTGGTAGAGAAGAACGGCGGCTAGAGCGACGAGGGGAAGGATGGCCAAGCGAGCCTCCAAGCTACGGTGGACGGTCGACCCGGCGATGAAGCTCAGCGGCCACTCCAGGGCGAACATGCCGAGCCCCATGAGGAGGTTGATGATCTGGAGAATCGGTACCGGCTTGACGGCCGGATCCAACGTCTTTGTCAGGAAGTCCCAGAATACCTTTGGCCAGAAGAAGCCCTCGAGAGCAGCGGCGATTTGATCTAGAAAATAGTCCGTTAGTTCAACTCATATTCCCTTCCGTTTGTTTCTCGGGCCACCATCCCCGTAAGGACGAGCTTCAAATTCGAAGATGAGCGAGAGGAAATCAATGCACGTACAAACTGCTGCGGTCAAGACGATGAGTCTCGCCCAGTGGTTCTTGATAAGTTTACCCATTTTGATGATCGGTGGGCCGTATAATTCGCTCGCAGTTGTTTAACCCAAAAACACAGTTTTGCTGGATATTCGACCTCTGAAGGTGCCACGCTCTTTCTAAATTCTTTCTTGCTTTTATTTCTTTTTTCCCTTGCTTTTCCAGAGTAAATCCAAACGCTCGTTCCAAGTTAAAGACCTTCCCAAGCAAACTCGAGCCAAATCCAAGAAGATTAATTGTCAATAGACTGTCGACAAGTCGGCGTCCGCAGAATTAGGTATCGAAAGTAACTAGCAATGAAGAAAGAACAGGAGCAGTATGTAAATGCAAGGTAGCCGGACCCGCAATGGCGTTCGAAGAGAAGAGAAACGATCTTGCCGATGTGAAAGAAGGTTATCGACAAGGCGAGTGCACAGCGCTGGCAAGAGAAGAGAAGGAAAAGTAAGGACAAGCAACAGGGACAAACGGCCGCCGGGGCTTGGTGAGGCTATATTGGAGGTCCCTTCTCAAGGTCTCCTCAGCTGGCCTCCCAAACCCTAAACACCTAAACACCCTTAATGTGGGAGCAGGGCTCCCGTCCAGGGACAGTTTGTGTCAGGCCCGACCGATGTCAACCGGGGGCGGCGTATTCTGACACTCGGGGCCCTGTTGGCGTTAATGTCCTTTGGTCTGAGATCCACGTCCTTGATATCCGATCTATTATGACAGCTGGCATCCGCGCGGCATTGGACTTATCCGCGAGAGACAGCGCATGTAAGAGCTAGACCGTCCCCTCTCGTAACGGAGCAACGGTCCTTCACCTGAACCTAATCTAAGGTGAGGTGGCGGTATTCTGAATCGCCAAGACAAGATACGGTTCGCCCTATTCAATAGGTGTTTCAATAGACCACTAGGGTACAGCCTAGGCGAGTTAAGCAAGGTGGAATCGAATGCGGCCAGGAGGGTTTGTTATGGGGGCTTTGCTTGTTTTGCAAGAGTCGAGGGTAGAGTAGATCAGACACGATGATGAGACTAGCAGGAGGTCCCAAAAGGTAATCTTCAAACACACAGCAGCATGCAAGAGTTTTATGAAGATGACAGGTAGAAGGGGTCAGGATGGGGACGTAACGTGGAAAGTCTCAACAGCCACGGCCGGCCGAGAACCGCCCAAATACCTATACTGGACTTACTCTTTCGACCACTTACATACATACTTACCTGCGGGGGTCTAGGTCCCGGACAGCCAGGATGCCCGAGTGAGAGCCAGGGTTGACGAAAGCGGTTCGTTCTTGCCTCATGATGTGCATGCGGGACGGGATGGGTATCCAAATTAAGTCTGGTTGCCAGTTCCAAGGGTCTCGTAGCAACGAAGGCGCAATCAATTGGGCCACGGCGAAGACAGCCCAGGTACGCAAAAAGCGGCAACCGCCAAGTTTGTACCTACCTGCTCACGTGGGCCTATTTGCTCGTGTAAGTGCTCCCTCGTTCTTGCTCCTTCTCTCGTCGAATTGGCGGTAACGAAGCAAACGAAGCAAGCGACTTACAATGGCCGAACATTGGGTCCTCGTTTGAATTGCGCCCACGAACGAGCGTGAGCCGTGATTGGGCTTGGCTGGGCGGCTAGAGATTGTGGTGCTGCCAATCAGAAACCGCTAGCTGCAGCAGGATGGTGATGAGAAACAGGGGTTCTGCCTCCATTTGCAGGGGGCACTTATGTGTTTTGGCTCTTTCCGGCACAATAACTGGGATTATAGGCAATAGATCGTTCGGCATGCAACAAGCTTTGTGGTGCACCTGCCTACCTGCTTATGCCATATCACCAGCGATGAATCGTTACCTATACATATGATAAGAGATGAGGTATGAGGAAAACGAACGTTGGATCCAGACGCCTCGGCATGCTATGTACAAGAATGGAAATTCTCCTCGAAATTGCCAATTGCGCACATACTACATACCTACCCAGTCGATCTACAGCATCCAGCCAAGGAGAACGTTGGAAGCGTGGCATGCGATTTGCTTTCAGGCGCTGTTGGCATAGGTGAACTAATGTCGGTCACACCAACCCTAGTACCTGCTCATACTAGGCCTGTACATACTTTCTTCGATTTTTGCTCGTGACAATGATAATTATTTCTATTACACAGTACTAGTAGCGGTCCCTCTATCTAGAGGCTTTCACTATCTTTCTTTCATTTCTTTTTGGCGGCCTTTTGGTGTCCAAAACCGATTTCTGACACGATCTCAAACACGGACAGGTTTCGAAGCCTGTATCGCTAAGCCTGCTGAGGTATCGTTGTAGATCTCGGGAGGAGGGCCCACTAAAAGGAAACGGCAAGGGGTGAAGGGAGAGAGGGGGTTGGGCCGCATTCTACATACAATAGCCCCATTAGGTAAGGTTATAGCATGGGAAGGAATGCATGATCGGGGACTACTGTAGCTACCGTTGCTACTGTAAGTATGTAAGTGAACTTCCAGCAGCGCCAAACAAGACGACCTACTGGTCTACAGTCGGGTTGCAAAAGTTCCGCTCGACCCCACCTTTTACACCAAAACTCACTAACTTTACAACTATATAACTTTATAACAAAAAATAGTAAAAATATGCAACATTATGTTTTATATAGCAAAATAATAAAATAATAGTTCTGCTTATTTAAATTATTGTTAAAAACTTTATTTTATTAATAATAGCTATTTAAATAAATAGCTATTTTTTATAAAAAATTAAAAAACTAATAGCTAAATAAAGAAAATAATTATAAAAGTTCTATTAATAAATTATTATTTTAATTTAAATATAAAACTAAAATATTTTAAAAGTAAGTTAATAGCTATTTTATTTATTTAGCTATTACCTTTTTAATTTTTTATTAAAATTAGCTATTTATTTAAATAACTACTACTAATAAAATAAAGTTCTTAACAATAATTTAAATAAGCAGAACTATTATTTTATTAATTTTCTATATAAAACATAATGTTGCATATTTTTACTATTTTTGGTTATAAAGTTATATAGTTGTAAAGTTAGTGAGTTTTGGTGTAAAAGGTGGGGTCGAGCGGAACTTTTGCAACCCCACTGTATGTAATGCTGTATGTACGTATGCATGCATCTCAACAGTTGGCTGGGAAGGCATGACAGCTTAGAGTTAAGAGATGAATTCTCGCCATGCGCATGCATACATACCTCTTATATTTATTAATAACTGGCTCTCGCCCAAGTCGTTCATCGAGCTCGTTGTTGAAGAGCTTTGTTGGCTGCTTTCGAGAACCCTGCGTTACGACTCCATCTGCCAACTTAGATTTTGTGCTGGCTGAGTTGTCTTAATAGATTCATTATTCTGCTGCAAATACTTAACCCGTCAACTACGACCTATAAAGAGCCAACTAAGCGAGTGCCTACATACGGTACCTACCAAGGTATATATCCCAGCAGTAAGACAAGAAACTGAAACGTCACGTGGGTTCATTGATGTTTTCGACTGTTTTCTAAGCCGCCGGCCTGGTAAATCAGCGGTCACAATCCTCTCTCACTCTCATTATGAGGCGGTCAGCGTTCGCCATTTTCCAATCACGGCGAATGAGAACTAGGTACTTATCTAACTATGTAAGTGTAGAGCTGTGACCATGTTTTCTTCGTGGCCTACTTACACTGCCCACCTGGCTCAGCTGTGCGATCGCTATATTTACTATTTACATACATATATGCATACAGGTCCAATGGTGAATCAAAGTAAGAAGGCGGAGCTTCGGTAACAACCTACCTAACCGTCAGGTAGGTACCGCTGTAGATAGGTAGTATGCAAGAATGCGGGGTATCACAAATGCGCCGTCAGCAAAATTCGCCCATGTCCCATCTCGGCGGTTGTTCAACCTCCCTCATTGGACTCATTTCGCTGCAGAGCCACTTTGTTGATTTTTTAGGTTGACAGACGGACAGATGTGGCTGGTCAGTTGCAATTCCGGCCATTTATTTATTCTCTCTCTCTCCACACAGGATTGTTAGGGTTACATCATACTATGAGGGACGAGCTGAGCAGAAGCGAGAGCATGGCAATGCCTACCTACTATTGCTGTACCTTTACTGGATATTTACTTCCTGTGTGTACAAGAAAAAATATAGTAGGAAATCAATAGGCGAGTAATTGTTGATTGTCTGTCTGGCATCATTACAGAGGTTTTTATCATCTAGAACCCCCAGCTAGTGAAGATTCGGCTTAAAACCAGAGCTTCTTATTGAGTTCCATTCCTCGTGGTCTACAGGGCGTTGAAGTCCGTGAGGTAGGACTTGATATATCATCCCCGGGCCCTCTAGCCAAGAACAGTTCTATATAGGAAGGTATATACGCCAAGGTAAGGTTAGTCGGTATTCTCGTCACAATTTCAACGGCTTGAGACTCACGATGCAGGTGCTTGCCGTGAGATTCTCCGTGCTTAGTTCTATGCATCTGCATCTAAACCGGCGCAATGTGAAAAGTTGGATAATTAATATAGCTACATTAAGCTTAGCCAGCCAAACATCAGTTGTCTCTTTATCTTTTTAGATCTTCACAACTCGTTAAGCGTGCATAATATCTGCAGAGTTCTAAGCGATAAGCCGTCAACCGAGCCCATCGATTCAACGCTGTGGGCCAAATGCAGTTCTGTCATGCGTTCTATATTTGGCTTTGTGATGTGGAAATCCTCCGTGCAGATAGACAACCAGGGTAACCGCCTAGGTTAGTCAACCATATACTCGTCTTTCCAGAACATTTTAAGCTTGTCTGTGTCTCGGCCCAGGAATTGAGCGATTTCTGAGTCGGAGACATCAGCCGACGAGAGCTTGTCTACCAAGTCCCTAAATCCTGAAGTGATATCTGTAAGGATATTGACTGTGTGTTCCGCTAGTGGCTGCCTGTCTCCGGTGCAGAAAGGAAGAAGGCTGATTGCTGGACCTAAGGCCTCCCGGTTGGCGCTTCCTGTGACAAGTTGTTGTTGAAGACTTAATAACCTCGCTGGTACGGCGGCTGCTGATTCAACTGGGATTATGGGCAAAGGCCAACTATTGACGAGCCTATACGAGTCAGATTACAGCCATCCGCAACAAACTGAAAATGACTGTGCCTCAAAAATGAGTGGGATGCTCACTCTAACTGCAACGTCATCAGTGTAGCTATTGCATTTTGTTGGTCACCGCCGCTCTTGAGTAAGAATATGATACCAACGTCTTTTCCAGCGCCAAAATGGTACAGTCGCTCAATGCGGTGACCCCCTTCTGTAGTGCCAACATCATTTGGCGTCATAAGTATAGCATGAAATACCCGTCGAGACGCTGTGGCGGTTGTTGGAACAGGGATTGCTATGTCATGAGCATCGAGCATGGTTTCTGCCTCAATTCACCCGTCAGTCAGTTTCCTCTCAACATATCACATAGATATCGGACATGCCTTTCCACGAGCCACAAGCATTATTGCTCTGTAACAGTGCGGTGGTTAGGCCAGCCCACTCGCGGCGCTTTCGGAGGGACGAGCAAATCAACGGTCGATCCATATTCTATTATCGGAGGCAGGACACAGACGATAAGGCGCCACAAGGCTCTAGCTCAGCCCTTATTCTTAGAGTTCTGATTACATGTATGTTTGTATCGTGTGATACTGTGGGAGAACTCGGGGCTTGGTGGTATGTCGTACCTTACCGGTGTGGAGAAGATCACTTGTCCACTTCAACACGTTCACGAAGAAGTTACACTAGAGGGAAAGGCAGCTGCGATGGCAATTGTGCCGGCTGAGTAGGTAGTACTTGCCATGTCGACTCAGCCGATAGTGCTTGCTTGAGCCATTCAGCATCGTCGCCTCACGTGCGGGTGCATACATACATGATATATGAGGGCGTTGCATGCGCGTAGCTAAGGAGGCTCATACTAACATTATATAGGTCTTGCACGAGTCTTGGGACTATTATAGTATTCTTTCTATTTTTGCTTAAATCTAAATTTGTTATCCCTGATAACACTACTTCTATAGTAGTGTTGATAAGTCGATACGATTCATTGTAAACCAAGGTGCGATTGTAACGCGAATATGAAGAGGCACTCCAATGCCACAGCCACTGACAGAAACCAATACAAAAGACCATGTTGGAGTATATCCTATCTCGTACGCTGTTAAGAGTGTATAGACAGCCCCATACACCTATAAATCTGTTCATACATGTCTATTATGTAGTTGGCCATCTCAGAAGGAGGCAGTTAGACTGATGGATACCATCTAAGATATCTGCTAAAGGTTTGCTGGCATGAAGAACATAGATCGCGTTGGGTATCATCTGGTATATTATAACTCTGAGTACTGCTTAGAGATGAGTTGTCTATGAGTTTTGTAGTCTATATACAGGTTGGTATTATACAAGTTGTTATGTGCCCAAGGCTAGATGTCTTGGTATAAGTTTTCAGCGTACTAACGATATCTAACAAGTGTGTCGGCGTAGTTCTATCAATTACTATGCCTAAAAGTGAAGTCGAAGCCCCCCCTATCCGCTGCGCTGGTAGGGCTATTTCCTTCATCGAGATATATCAAGCTTGGGCGGGAGGAGACACAGCTGGCGTTGGCGTGGCTGCGGGTGGTAATAACGGTTTCTTGGTCTTGGGATCGTTGACTCGCCTTAACACGTCTTCCAACATTGTCATTCTCTCTTCATGTTTCTTTTCTGCATCCTCTAGCTCCTTTTCCCTCCTATCGAGCTCCTCGAATTTTTCCGTGAGCTTTGCGATCTTCTCTAGATTGGCATCGGGTTTCTGCGAAGAGCGGTGGTATTCGTAGAGGATCAAAGCCGCGGCTACGAAGAGAATAAAGGTATCCCCTATCACATCCGCAAACAGATCGACCGCCTTGGCTTCTGGTAGAGGACGAAACTGCCTCCTCCAAATGCTTGTTATCGGGAAACGTTTCCTCGCCCGTATTTCTTGGATCGTGGCGCCGTGTTTTGCACGGATCTGCTCCTCCTTTTCAACCTCCTCTTTCGTCTTGACGGTCGGTGCCTCTGCCTTTTCTTTCGCTTTCATCTCGGCTTCGACGTTCCGCAACAATGCTACCGAAAGGCGCATGTTGAGCTGGTGTAGCTTTTGGCCATACTTCGCCGCAAACTGCCGGAAACCCGGGTGGTCGTGGGCTTGGATTTTAATTCGATTCTGAGGTGGGAAGTTTAACAATCAAGTGCGTCGCATCAATCTATCTGCGGACAACTTACTGCACCATATTTCGACACGTGCCGGAGAAAGAGCGACGCGAGCTTGAATAACGGCAGAGCGACCATTTTCGGGGGATTGCGATCGGTGATTGAGCCCGGATCACAGGGACCACGGCTCGGGCTACGAATGAAAGCAGGTAAGGGTATAGTTTGAGTGCTTAATTCAAGTGTAGTATATCTCTAGCAAAGGCACGGCATGTTTACACTGAAAAAGCCCAAGAGCTAGCTCGGGAAAGTATTCTACGATAGTAAAGCCAACTGGGCCCCTCGGGATTGAAGTCATCGGCCGCGGGACTTGGGTACGACGCCTAAGTTATCGATAAGGGGGCTTGTTGTGTTTATAAGCTGTGCCAAGGTTCGTTCTACCTGTCAAGGAGAGCTATGGAGCACAAAGTCTTGTCACTATGTACTCCAGTTCTTTGCTCGGATACTGAGTATGCTATATTCGTTCGACGTTGAAATCCTGATCCCGAAGTGGCTGATTAGTTCATATATAATACCCATATTAAAAGCACGGTGACGTTTGAATCGGCTCTCTTTGTCCCTTCTTGCAAAAGATAACTGTGAATGGGCTCATTTGTGAATCGTCAAGAAATATCACAGAAATAATTTACTCTAAAAGTAAGAGCTACTCAACTCATTCGGCTGGACTAAGGACTGCTGACGATCTAAGCAGCCCGCCGGCAATGCTAGATATTCAGTGTATACGCCAACCATTTCTATATACCACTCTAACGATATATACGTAATCTACAAACTACCTAGTATAGCAAAGCAACAGTAATCTATCCTTAACACTTAAGTATTTGGCCGGTAGAGAGTGCCCGAGTCCCGCCGTCTATGATTCTTCGAGGCGGTCGTTCCCAGGTTAGGACTTTACCTCCCCTTTCCAACGCTTGCCAACGCCACTCCAACATTTTTTTCACAGTCTGGGTTATCGACCGCTCATTTACATCCTACACCACGTCAGTCCTCTCAGGTGGGTCGGGCCTTGACGGCCAGTTAATAGTGTCTGGGGTATCGCCCGCATGGCCGTCATGAAGGTTCCAGCTCTCAGCTCCCGCCACTCCCGCAGCGGGTCCAATTTTGTGTCTGGGCGTTTTATCCACTCCGTGTTGAGGTCGTCGAGGTTCTGCTTCTCGTGGGGCACGCTCCGGAGACTATAGTCTTGAGTGATGAGCTCGTACGCGGTGAATATGACACCTTTGACATCGTTTCCTGTCCTCGTCGTAAAACTCACCCTCCGGCCGTGAAAGCTAGCTAATGCGGGTTGCGTAGTTGAAGTCAAAAGGTTTGATTGAGTCCGTTGAATCACCGACTAGGAGGTTTCGAGGGGCGATATCCTGATGCGCGCTACCGTGCCAGATATTCAAAAGGTTTACAACCTCTATAAGCTGTTTCAGCCACTTCAGTTTAAAAACGCTCGACTTGTTGTCCTCGAGGTTGCCACCAGGCACGTAGTTGCTGGTAAACCCGACTGCACGGCCCTCCAGCTCGTCAATGACAATTTTGTCAAACGGAACGATACTCGGTTGGCGGGGCAGTCGCATCTATAGGTTCATCTACTTCCAGACCCGGTCTGCACGCTACCACTGGAAGTAGTATTTGAAAACAACCTACGTAAAGATCAGCAGCGAGACATAGCAAGCGACAGTCAGATCACAAAACCTTTGTGCTTGAGGCTCCCGAACATGGCGGATGAGAAACAAGGTCCACAAGGGGCCAAGTCTGTTAAGCTCCTCGAGTTCATCCGGCCTCACCGTCAGAATTCCTTACGGAACCGATATTTCAGAGAGGAGCGGAGCGTGTATATAGAAATTATGGTCGTTCTTCAGATCAGTATACGTTGAAATGATCTCGCCGGTATCTAGATTTCACCACTCAAACAGAATACTTGGATTCTTCATGGATCATGGTCCTGGGCTATCTCATAGCTAAGCGCCTATTTGTGAATGAGGGGGACTCAAGCGTGAGAAGATTGCTCTGTATAGGTTGTGTACTACGTGTACTTATACCTAGATAGAAGAGCCGAGCTATCATTCTTTTAACTGGATAGTTGTGGATAGTTGTAATGTCTTGCAGCGAACAGTTTACACTCTTCCCCTGGAGTGTAACCTGTCAAGTCAAGAGGGCAAAAGGAAGGGGGAGTAGTTCTGAGGACCAAGCCACGACCATGAGCGAGAATTGGAATATTCTTAAAGGGCGAGGCGACTATAAAAAGATCTTGAGCATTGTTTTAATTTTTTTTTATTAGTTTGCTTCTAATAATTGTCAAAGTTGGTCTAACCATGAGGTCACGACAATTTATACCTAAAAGCGGCATGACTCAGGTGAGGTTCCCGTTCCGATTCAGGACTGTAAACCCTACCTAGATGCCTCGTATCCAGGTAGTACTTACTTAGCTGTGAGGCAAGTACTGCTGTATGCTGCGCAGCAGGTAGGTACCTCCCACATACAGCTGTAGGGAAGGTATAGCTTCTTAATGGCCCCACATCCCTTGGACATGTAGATACCGCCCGTTGCCTCCCCAACGCTCGCTAAGTCTGATTGTAGACTACCGCTCGGGTTAGGTAAACCAATTGGTCCACCGCCATTCAACTTTACTTTTGTGCCGGGCAATTACATATGCAGTTATATCGTCGACACACATTGTCTCATCAATCGTGTTGTGATCCTTGGTGTCGTCAAAGTTGACTTGAAGTCACTGTGTCTTCATAACCACCACCCATGCATCTGCAAACTTACGTTTGAGCTCTTAGTCTTTGTTTACTGTTCTCCGCATCCACATTGTATTTTGCTTTTAAAGGCATGAACATACGAAGCTCAACAACATAATCTTTCACCACCAGCCAACAGAAATTAGCTCAGAGCCCGAACTATACAACACGATAGTACTATTGATTTGCCTTACTTGTTGCTCCCAACCAACAAGTGACCACCCAACAGTTACCAGATGGCGGATCGACTCCAAGCTGCGAAGCAAGGAGCCTATACCGACGCCTTATCACCACGGGACGTGAACGCGTTACGTCCCAGCCGTGCCGTCGAGTCCGCTAAGCCAAGAGCAACCGTGGCTTCCAAACCCCCCCAGAAAGAAAAAGAGCCTCCGCTCCAACCACCTCCACAAGTCATTGAACCCCCCAGCTTCGATCGCAAGGATGGAGCAGTGTATCAGGTTGGAAAGATGCTCGGTAAGGGAGGCTTCGCCACATGCTATGAGGGCCAGCTTCCAGGACATAGGAAGAAGTTCGCTTTGAAGATTGTTAGGAGCAAAATGCCAACCAAGATGGAGCAGAAGGTGAGCACTATCGCCAACGGGCAATGAACAACGGCTCATGCTGCTACGGAACCCCTACTAACATAACACCCAAAACAAGTTTCAAACCGAACTGCAAATCCACTCCAAGATGAGACACCAGAATATTGTTCAATTCCTGAGGGCCTTCTCATTCGACAGCTGCACTTACCTTGTGTTGGAGCTGTGTCCGAACGGCTCTCTTATGGACATGGTCAAGCGTAGGAAAGGCATTACCGAGCCTGAGGTGCGGTTCTACTCGATCCAGATCGCCGGCGCAATCAAGTACATGCATGCCAAAGGCATCATCCACAGAGACCTGAAGATGGGGAATATTTTCCTCGATAGGAACATGAACGCCAAGATCGGCGACTTCGGTTTGGCGGCGTTGTTGGTTACTGGTAAAGACATGCAGACCATCCGCCGGACAACCTTATGTGGCACCCCAAACTACATTGCTCCCGAGATTCTCGAGAAAGGCAAGAAAGGACACGACCATACTGTTGATATCTGGAGTTTGGGCATCATAATGTAAGACGACACTCTTGGAGGATAAGCTTGGGAGGGCATGCCACGAAGCTAATTCTCGCTCTACTAGGTTTGCTATGTTGACATCCAAACCCCCGTTCCAATCTTCTACGACAGACGAGATCTACCGACGGGCTAGGAACAGAGACTACGAATGGCCGCAACCGGGAAGCTCCAACAAATACATATCGGACGAAGCGAAGGATATCGTCGCAACAATGTTAGAAGACGCGGACAAACGACCAGATCCGGACACCATCGTCCAACATGGGTTCTTCTCCTCCGGTTATATCCCGACATCGGCAGAAATAACCACAAAGCTTCGCGATTGCCCACCTGACGACGATCGGTTTTATGCAGTGGATGTGACGGCAGACATGGCGTCAACGATATCACGGAATCTGCAAGAATTGTGTGCTGTCTGCGAGGTTGGAACATACGGCAAAAGCCAGAAGGTCCACAAAAGCACCTGGAGAGAGGTCGCGTTGGAAGAAAAGGCTGGATTGACACCAATAATTCCACTTGCAGAAGGGATTGTTTATAGACCTTTCGACGAAGTGAGCCAGGAACTTGGCTTGAATCAAATGCCTATTCGATCAGCAGCCCAGTCAACCACGAAACCAGCGGAGGACGGACAAGCAGCACAGTCGACGCAGACAGGGCTTCTACGAGCTCCGCCACAGAGCTTTGCGGCCCAACAGAGAGCACAGAACAAGCCCGCAAAACAAACGACATTATCACGGGCTCAAACATTAAATGACTTGCCGGCCCCAAGTGCTAGTGGCACTATGCGTCAGCGGCCGAGACGAGACATCTCCCAGAGTTCAACCGAGAGCAGCGCCGCGAGAAAGCCAGCCATTGCACCCCCTACACTCTCCGAAAACCCCCCGCCGTCAAGGTCGACATCCGCATCCCATCATCCCCCGCCGGAGCCAAGGACAGTTACAACTCAACCGAGAGAAAATGGAAGTCGAGTACCTTCATCATCAAACACCTCCGAAACAAAATTAAGCTCATTATTCGGTTCTAAGGAACGAATAATGGCAGTACCAGACACAAAGCCTGATATGGTGTTGGACCGCCTTCGACTTCTTCAGACCGAGCTTGAACGTGCATTGAACTCCAGATCCATGGCTTTACTCGGCAAGGCACCCACACCATCCCCCCCCCGCATAGTGGTGAAGTGGGTGGATTATTCGAACAAGTTCGGCTTAGGCTACATCTTGAACGATGGGAGCATAGGCTGTGTTCTCAAGAGCATACCCGGCAGCGCTCGAGGTGGAAAAACAGTGAGGCTCCCACCGAGCTGCATCCTTGTCCGAGAAGCCGAGCAACATTGCGCTCGGCGGCAGGATCCTGGCTACGCCGACCGGCACCAGATCGTGCCTATGACTAGCGAAATACAGTTTTACGAGAACAACGGTGAGACTGGGTTGTCGACTGTGTTCGTTCATCCTTCACAGTTCAAGATCGTGCCCAACGAGGATGGCACGCCGGGTAAAATCCCACCAGGAAACGACATTTACGATTATAGAAAGCGAGAGCATCTTGTCTTATGGAAGAAATTTGCTAGCTACATGATGGCATACGGTCGTGATCAAGAGACGGTGGACAATACGGCACAGTCGCGGGCTCAATCGTCCAAGCAGACGATGCCACCTGGCGACGTCGTCACTTTCTATCAGCGGACGGGCGATGTCGGCTGCTGGGTCTTTGCAGACGGACATCTGCAGTTCAATTTCCCTGATCACACCAAGCTCGTGCTCGATTCGACTGGAACGTGGTGCCACTTCTGGCACCTCCCTCAGAGATCGGCAGAGAAGTTGGCGGCGACGGGAGAGCTCGAAGAGACAGCGCTAGACGAGAGAGGCGTCTTATCATATCCCGTGCAGACATTGCTCAACTTTACGACCAAGTCGGCCATCCGCCCGACCCGAAACCCCACGCGGAAGCGGCCGGACATCGACCCGGAGATCCAGGGGGTCCCGGGGGCCAACGACTTCCGGCGCAAGATCGAGTTTATCGTATCGATCATCCAGGAGTGGATAGCCAACAACGGGCTGGGTAACAGCAGGATGGACCGCGAGCACCGGCTCATGTGGACGGGCGCCCGCGAAACAGTGCACAGCGGCCCCAGCAAGCACGTCTGGGTGACGATTGGCGCGAGGTGGGGCGACCAGAGATTCTCCGCCATCGTCGACCCGAAGAACCCTGCCGTCTTGGGCGAGGAGGTCGAGTCTAAATCGTCATCTTCTTCATCTTAGACACGTCATAATTAAACATGGGACTTTAATGAACGAAGGAAAGAGGAAAGAGGGGGTGCTATAGCAAATCCCGTTGTTAGAGAGCTGAGGATGCATGCTTTTCAAAGATCTTTTTTTTTTTTTTCATGAGAGATGACAAACAGAGAGGCGTTCTTGTTGATTGTTTTTCTTCTAGCTTTATTTTTGTCATCATCATGAGCACTCCTTCTCTCCCTCTCCTCTAAGCTTCACTCTTTGCTACGATGGGGCGTCCAGTCAGTCATGTCATGTCATGCCTTTTTTCATCAAGTGGGAGGAAGCTTCATAGCATGGCGCAGAGTGTTGTTGTTGTCGTATGGAGTAATATATATAATCTTTGTTCAAAATTCTGTTCCGTCTTGTCTCAGACGATATGATATAATGTGATATGATGAGGATGTATTGTGTGTACATATTCGTATCTTCATAGAAGTAGAAGCGAGAACTTGTATCTCGGGTTTGTTGCGACGAATTCCCATTTCCAACTCTGATATCACCGCATAGAAATATGTGTACCTTGGATCAAGGTGTATGCATATCTAGTCATGGTATAAATAAATACTAAGGCTGGTAGATGTTGCGTCATACCCATCATACCTTGCCCGCCTGTTGAACGATGAGTTCAAGGAATTGATCAATTGGTTGTTACCTATGCCATCCGTAGAAGTTCAACTGACCTCTCTCGTTACCTCAGATTGCATATATACTTAAGTTAGATCCGACTCGAGTTGTTCTGTTTGGTTATGGTAATCTAGGTAGGTATACAACTTGAACTCTCGTGTACCACGCACGCTTTATGTAGGCGCGCCTGTGTTGGGTAGAGCAGGGTAGAGTCGAATCGAGTCTTTCTGCTCAGTCATGATATCAAGTTCATGGTAACTAACGTACTTACGTTAGGTGACTGCCTATATGTATGTATATAGATACTCAACCTGACCTGGGTGATCATGAGAAATATGTCTAAGTTAAGTTGGTAGACAGGCCCATGTGTGAAGTTGCGAAAATAATATAGACAGAGAGGCAGACAGAGCAACAGGCACAACGAACACGGAGTCATGATGAAAGTTATGCCTGGGAGGTATGCATCAATGACTATCAACCTCAACCTCAACGACGAAAACCGTTCGACAAGTGTTATGCTTTGCAGTGGTACAATTCCCGTACGCTTCGTTCATATTTACCTTGCGTACATGGATTAGGCATGTACAGAGTAGATAAGCTTAATAATACCTACCCATCTGACTACCTAGCTCCTGAAGGCGCTTGTTATACGGGCTGAGAGACAATGTTAAAGCCACAATGACGCAAAAGAACCCATGCTAGAACCCTGATGACAAGACTGTTACGACCCGCTATGTCTTTACGTAGGTAGAGACTCGGACAATCACTCGTTTCACCTCTTCTGCTTCTGCTTTCGTTTTGGGGATATTAACGGGAACTAGTTATTGCTTAAGGGGGAACGGATTTATGCAACGTGTTATGTACAGCAAGATCGTGTGAGCGAAGCCGAAAGGCTGCAAAAAAGAAGGGGGGAAGGATGGGACAACCCTCCCTTGCTCACACCAATGAACCCAATTCGCCCTTTGCCAACTTTCGATATCCACCGATATTCCCTGGAAATAATTAAATACAGATGAGGATGACGATGCCGATGTTTTGTTGGTGATGGTGATGATGGTGACGACAGTGATGACGACGAGGGGTTGAAGAGGGGAAGAAATGACACAAAACGCCGAGCATGCTCTTCACACGACAGCGTGGTCGTCGTGTCACAACATGCAGATGCAAGAGTCTTTTGGATGTAAACCCAGGAAGAGGAAACAAACACCCGAACCCGACCCAAGTCCGTCTAGAAATAGATGAAGAAAAAGTACCCCCAGGCTCTTTCGTCCGCAGCCTCCCTAGTGGTCATCAACCTTGGCTTCCGTCATCCGAGTCCGTAGCTAGTCGGATGCCAGATCCAGATCGATCGTGTGCCCATTATTATCCAAAACAGCCATTATCGGCGAGAGTTTCCAGTGTTTTATCATCCAGCGCTTCATCTTCCCATTACATGACGATACAATCCTTATCCTCTTTGCCGCTGGCCTTTCTCACCTTTCCGCCTTTGGCCGGTGCCACGTCCATCGGGGTGCCGCCGCTCGCGGCGAGCCGAATGGCTTCTAGCCGTTGTTTTGCGCGCTCGTCGCCAGCGTCTGCTGCCTTGACATACCAGACATTGGCCTCTAGCATATCTCGACGGCATCCGATGCCCATTTCGGTGAAATAGCCCACGGTATATTGGGCCTTTACAAACTCTGCTCACAGCTATATCAGTTTGGGGAGCTGGCGGCTAGGGAGCTCGAAATTCTTACCAAGTTCAGCCGACCGGCGGGCCCATTCATACGCTTCTTCCTCGTCCTTCTCCAGGATCGGCTCCGCTCCGACCAGGTACCAAGCGCAAAGGCCCATCATAGCGGCGGCATGCCCCCGTTCCGCAGCACCTGTATAGAAATGGACGCTGAGAGCTGGATCGCGAGGGCAATTCAGCTTTCCATGTTCGTACGCATCGCCCATTCGAAAACCGGCCTCGGCATGACCAAGCTCTGCGGCCTGGGTGAACAATTCGGCTGCGTAGCTCTCGTCTTTGAAGATGTCGTCGCCGTAGCCCGTCTCGTACATCGCGCCCAGATGGTAGGGCGCCGAATTATACATGACATCAGCCGACTCGGTGGCCCGCTTGAGCCATTTGATGCCCTCACGGTATCGGTTCTCGCCCAGGTCGCCCGATAGACACGCTTTTCCAAGTCTCGTCATCGCGCCAGGGTGGTTCTTAGAGGCAGCTGTCCTGAGAAACTGAACTGCTTTGGCAGGATCTTTCCTACAACCCCACCCGAATTCGTAACACAGACCAGCTCGGTAGGCCGACTCGGCGTGTCCGTGCTTTGCAGCGAGCACGAAGAGGGGAAATGCTGCGTTATAGTCTTCTTTGCCTTTATTGAATAGGCCGGATGCGTACCCGTCTGCAAGGTAATACTGGGCAAAAGGATAGCCGCCACTTGCCAACTTTGTCAGAATACTTTTAGCTTCCCGGACCAGCTCTGCCGGTGAGGACTCCACCCCGTCTTTCCGTGAATCCTGTTTTGACCCGGACTTTTTCCTTGTCGGTTCCTCGTATTCGAGGCCCTGCTCCTGCGCCGTGGATATTAAGAATACCGCGAACGAGTACTGGATCGAAAAGTCATTGGTCTTTTTCACATTTTGCCTGTACATTTCGAGGGTCTTCTGCGTGCTTAGCAGAGAAGCATTGTTTCCAACATTGTTGCGCAAGTGCGAGTTATCGAATGTGATGGGCGCAGGTGCCGGTTGAGGGTAGGGGACATTCAACAACTCTCCGTATGAAGCTCTGTTATCAGGCGATCTACGACTTTGCGAAGGCACGCGGCCCTGAGAACTTCCGACACCAGGAGAACGCCCCCGCGGGCCATAGTCAGAGTACACAGAGTATGATGATTGGGGCCGTGGCATCGAACTTCTTCTCACATAAAACGAATTAGGGGTAAGGTGACGGTTAATAGCCATGTTGCCCTCGAGACCATCTGGCGTTGGCGGGTCCTGAGACGTCGATTCCAGGGGAACACTCGAGACTCGAGGCATAAATTGTTGATGGTGGTATTGTAATCGCGGGACTTGTGTTTCTTCTGGTATTGCATCTTCTAGGTTGGTTTCTTTCATGGAATAACTATCAGAATGAACCTGACCATATAGCGGCTCGTTCAGTCCGCCTGATACGGAGCTGGCGCTTGTCTCAACGGACGATTCGGTCGAAGTTTGCTGCCGAGTACTGACAGTCGTGTCGGACTCGCGGCTCTCCCGGTTTGGATCGTGGCTCGGCTCCATATCCTGAATGCTTCCGCCATCTTGCTCCGGAACAGAAGCGTCATCATAACCGTGGCTGGTACTCATTTGAACAATTTCCGGGCTTGCCAGCTTCTCTTGGCCTGTCCTATGCGGTAAGTCCACAGCAAATGTTGAAGGTAATGGCTTGTCCAAGCTCTGTTTTTTGGAGGGCCCTGCATCCCGCCCCTGGGACTGTGTATATAGAGGACTGTGAGGTGGAGGCGGAGGCGCAGCAGGTGATTTTGGCAACTCCCGATCCCTATCGGACAAATATCTGGGCTGCATATATTGACCATCGTCAATGGTTGCATTGGCCGGTTGCGCCCAGTTCTCCGGCTGAAAGTTAAGCTTCACGGGCGACGATGGGGCGTCTCTTATAACGGGTGGCATTGTGCCATGGCTGGCGTCCATTGAGTTCTGGTGACCATGATTATGAGAGGCTTCTGGTTGAGGTTGGCCTCGGGGTATTTTAGAGACCGGTAGAGGTTTTCGCTGTACGGATCTTGGCGGAGACGATGCTATAGAAGGCGGAGTGGTGGTTGCGGTCGCCATTGCTGAAATAGCGCTGTGACGCTGTTACAGCCCAAGTCCCACGACGGCGTGACGCGGACGACAGCAAGAGCGGAACACGGGGTTCGTTAGTGTCGGTACCGGCGTGGCAGGCTGTGATACGGGATACGTAACGAGGAACGTAATCTAGCTCCTGTTATGACCGCACGACCGTCCCATACATCGACTCGAGGGGTTGGCAAGCTGTTGGAGAGCACAGCCTTGTACGGCGAGAGGGAGGCTCAATCGCTAGGGGTTTTAGGGGGCGACAACTAAGTAAGCGACCGAGGGTACCGGTTTGAAAATATATATTTGTATCGATTAATCACTGAGGGAAATATGAAAACGCTGTGCGGTAAGAAACTGGTATCTCTGCTGCTATTTCAGAACAATGGGTCAAATCCCTTTATGTGGTATCGTGATGCGAAGTAATACTCTCTGAAAAACCAAGAGACGGCCTCAGCCTTCAGACGATACAGCAGGCAACGGAGTTGAACTGAAGTATATCTGACGGTGTTGCGAGGGATATTGTGCTGGTCGGAACGAGATCGCTTGACTAAACGGAAAATTTGGCTAGGTCAGCCTGATGTCCGGAGAGGAACTAAACAAAGAAGAAACGGCAAGAACAACCCCAGGCAAGAGACCACTACGAGAGAGCGAATGCAACGCAACGGCAAACTGGTGGTCGGTGGTGCAAGGACCAAGGTAGGTGGTAGTAGGGCTGCCGCGTGTTGGTGAATGCAAAGGAAGGGTAGGGAGGCCGGCCATCCCCTGCTAGTGGACACCTTCCCACGCTTCCCACACTTCCCACGCCTAGTGCTACCAGGCATGCCCTACTATTGGTACTCATCTTCCAGGCGGTTTTACCACTAAATATCAGCTCTCAGGGTCCGGCACCATTGTGCGCCCCGGTGCAGTTGTACAGTGCGGTGGCGCTAGAAGACTTCTTCAGCTTCCATTTTCTCTTTTGCACAGCTTACAACAGTACAGTACAGGCAGGCTCTTACCAACTTACCTAGTAGGTATAGTACCTTAACTCTTTTGGGAGGCACAATACTGTTTTGGATACGTATATGCTGTACCTCTGTGAAGTTAAAGGTTAAAACCTCTGAGTTACGTGCAAGTAGCAGAGGTATTGCACTCCATAGCTCCGAACTACACCGACTCTACGTTTTCATGCTGGTGGCTGACTGGGCATTCGAGGTTCGGCGAGGAACTAATTGTGACAGGTTCCAACGTCATCAAGTTCTAGCCATCTTCCCGGTACCGTTATAAATTACACATGTATTCAAGTACTGCTGTATGCTGTGCTACCTATCAATCAATCTACTCTACAAGGTAAGTACAACAGTAGTGCGTCTTGTAAATAGACTCACAGTTTATCATGATAATTCAATTCTGTTTTGACCAGCCAGTGTCCCTACTGCAAAGCGGAGAGATCTTCGCCAAAATACTCCCAGATAAAGTTTAGCCCAGAGAGCTATGTATAGTTTACAAGGGAGATCCAAATGGCTCCATGTGCATGTCCATAATAATCATGCCTTCCTGTCTCGAACCCCTAAACCGAACTAGTCCAAACTGATTTCGCTCAAAAGAGCCTTTACCGCTTCAGTCTCTGTAGATCAGCCGAAACAAAGACCCTCATATACATATGTTCGTATTCTGCGTGCCTTTATCCCACTTATAATACAGCTTGTCAGGCTCTGCAACAAAAACTCAGGATTATAGAGGCCGACAGGTATGCCTAGCCCGTATAAAAAAAGGAGGGAAAAAAGGAATCGGTGATAGGCACCGATTGTCTCTGAAGTGTTTGCCTGTTGCTCGCACCGAGTTTCGAGTTGACTCACTTGGGGGACGGTGGAACAGTACACTTACTTACTCCGTAACAAGCATGGGGGCTTTCTTCAAGTTATCTTACGAGAACACAGCTCCATCTTCCTACCTTTTAGGTAGGTAATAGTCCCGGGTCGGCGAGTTGGCGGAATGTCGTCAACACTGAGTTCGCACAACAGGGCCCTTCTTCTCTCGCTTTGTCAGCTTATACTAGCAATATGTACATCTGTATGCTGCACAGAGTAGGCAGAACAAACCACCGTGTACATCTGTATTGAACTTAAAACCACGTTTGATTTTATATTTTTCGATAAATCCAACAGTAGCTAACGTCAGCCACGCAGGGAACTTTTCATCTCAGCCTTTGGCTTGGCCCTCCGACACTCCGTTATGTCAACAGGCGTAAAACACTAAAAGACATCTAAAGTAGTACCCGTAGATAGTATGTTAGATAGTGTTCTCTAGTTTTTCTGCTGATACAGCAGTGGTGCTTCGATAGTTGGCTTTTGTGAGTTCGAAAATACTGTGCTTGTCTTGGGAGCATCTGCGAACTCTACAGAGTAGGTGTTTTTATTTCCCACTACTCTTGTCAACAACCATCGGTGGGGGGATCTTGCTTGACACTTTACAAGACTCTAACCACGTCTTACTGAACCCACCGTAGCTGTATAGGTAGGTAGCATAGTAGGTACGCATTTCGAATTTAAAGCATCGCCCATGTCGCAGTATTATGTAAGTCAGAAATCGACTTTGACCATAGCTTGAACTCGGCAAACCCACGTGCCTCCAAAAACCCAACCTCGCTCGCTTCGACAAATCTTCCACATAGGCAAGGCATGCACGAAGGGTTATGCTGTGGTACCTACCTGGGTGTAAGACTCCACAGTGTGCGACTAGCTTTGAGCGACCTGATGCTGGCCGGCGAGGTTGACTGCAGGGACCGCACCGCACCACGACGGTCGGCACCACGGGCTGATGTTCAACATATGTAAGTATGTACAGCATATGTACATGTAGTAGCTATCTAAGTGCGTAACTATCCATGTATACCTATATCCTAATACATAAAAGTTACATAGAAGTATCTAAGATAGGTATGGAAATGAGCGTTAGCGGTTTTGTCTGAATGTCGCTCTTATTCAGCACGTCATCGCGCCATGCAGCAAACATGCCCTCTCGAGTTTTCGGGCAATGCAGCTCACCAACTTGGGTGGTATGCCCATTCTCACTCTACTGCTGTACATAGGTAAGTATTTTGAATCTGTGCCCCGATTGCCTCAATGAGCTACGAATTAAGGGGAAATAAGAACAGGACCCAACACAGTACTACGTAACATTCCTCGTATTCCACCAAGCATGGAACGGTTCAGCGGATCCTACATATAAGGCGACCGGATCCGCCGGGTTTATGATGAACTCACCTTGCTCATGATCGATCACCCGAACCACATATGTAGTTAGATGAATGAAAATCAATGAAGTGTTGTGTGTTTCTCAAAAACGTCACTTACAAATACTCAAGAAGAACCATAAGCGCATGCATGGCCTTACTTTTGAAGAGAAAGCACGCACCAACTACCAAAGCTACCTGTCTCGCGCCAGATTTTCAAGGTCGGTACTGTACTGTATTAAAGAGTGCTTTCGTAGGTCGTGTGTATACACCTACATAGTATTTGTTATTTCCATCTTAACAGCTGCCCCATCCGTCTAAGTCTCAACCCCTACGTATCCTTCTGCAGAGAGACACCGTTCTATTCTTATGATACAAATGCCGGTCTAGGATTATCGCGCTTACAGTAATACCTGTTTCGAGCACACAAGATACGACTAAGCTACGAAGCCTGCTAGACAGTTTGGCAGAACATGAGGGCAGACATGAGAATTGCCGATGTTTACCATCATTCCTTATCTTCTGACACGGCCAACGCGGCTTGTCGGAAAGACGCAGGAGTTCTTCGTGAAGTGTTGCGACGTGCTACTAAAGACTCGAGACCTCGCTATAATCCCCAAGTTGTTGCAGAAAGACGGGGATAAATCGAGTAAGACCCGGCAAAACTATTTGACGTGCCGAGCGCATGATGATCCACCAGCATCTCTTGTCCATGAGGTATAGTCATAGTCAAGTACAATAATCTCTTACACTCCGGCTTCGAGAAGGGCGCCGTTTCTTGTAATATGGTTCCGTCGGATATTGACTGGTCCCTCTTGTCTTAATATAACGGTACTCGGTGTTAATACAGCTTCAACCATGACGAGTATTGCTGGGGCAATCTCTATAACGGTCGATTATTCAGGGGTTCACTCAGACGCAGGTGTTTTTCCTCATGGATACCAACCCGCCGTGCTGCATATTCATGGAAACTACTGCTGTATAATCAATCGTCTGCATAGCGCCAGCGTCCGAATAGAAAGAAAGTCGAGCTGATCATTCATGGCCACTATGCGATGCATAGGGAGCGATAAGGGGTCGTAAACACAACAGTTTATTGATATCCAAGCATGTTTACTCAACCTCGCATGCCCATGTTTGAAGCTAGAGAGAAGGCATGCTTAGGTATGTATAATGCAGGGTTATAAGTTATAACATCCTGATATCCCTACGACTACCACTAGGTAAATGAAGAGAAGCATTGTAATAACTTAAATTGGTGGGATGTGTTGCAGTCGAAATGTATGCAGAAAATACCTTAGTGGCCGCTGTAGCCACAGGTCTCAGTCGCTGGGCAACCGTGTTTACTATTTGCGACCATGACATGCTCCCTCCGTCCTGAGACTCGGTGGTTGAGGGCGCAACCAATTAGCATTGCCGATCTAAAACTTAAATCGAAGCTGCAGTGTGGCAGACGCTTGAAGTACCGGTATCCCTTTAATGTGTTTCACTATTTTGCTGATGTTTAGGTATTACCTGCCTCAGTGATTCTTCTTCTACCTACCGACCAGCCTGGAGCCGGTATGGTTGCCGCTGAGACATGGACGATTCAGTTCGGTTCCTCATAACCGAGTCATCGCTGGTAAGAAACACCAATACACTGAGCTGGAAAAAGCCAAGGATTCAAAGCCTTTGTTTCTTTGGTTGTACGTCAGTCTTGGCTGGAGTGCTACGTGCACAGCCGCGCTGTGAATACGCGGCCCACCTTATTATTTGCACTTGGGAGACCACCCGTACTTGGAACTTCAAGACAACTACACGATGGCTCTTACTACTTTCTTAAGTAGGAACCTACTAGGTTAGATAATACGTCTGCTAACGTAGGCGTAGCATAGAAATATGGTAACCATGCAAGTTTGTGATGCCTAGCACAATACCTACCTACCTATTAGTACAGATCTGTAGGCTAGGTAGGTAGTATTGTAGTCTTAGAGAAAGGCCACATACTGTGCTGTAGCAACCTGCCCAACCTCTGCGGGATACGGGCTAGGTACAGACAGTATCACAAGTTCTTAGGTGTGGTTAAGTCAAGACGACTTCGTCCATTTTTAGTGACTTCGAGGAGTTCAACATGTCTACTTATTAGTAGTATTTTCAGTGTAGTCTGATATCCATTATCTTCACACAGAACTATACTACCTAGACAGTTGTGGTCGGTTGGATTCCGACCGTAGCTGGCCCCTAATAAAACTACTCAAACTGATCGCCCAGCCTAGACGACCAGCCCGCGAAAATTTTTATTACTGCCGTAGCTGCCCTGTCGCCATACAGAATTCATTTAGTTAGGGGAGCAACAACGTTCGAGCACCGTTCAGGCCACTTCATCTTGCATGCTGGCCTCATCGTATTGTTTTGTGTTATTGTCGCAATCAGCATAGAGCAACCGGGGCACCAAGATAGTTCTTTCCATACGAAAGGTACCTGGAAAATTGGATTACCTACAGATACTCACTACCTACCTCGTCTACATGCCTACTTAGAGGCTAAACAAGATCGTGAAATCGAGAGGATCTACAGGGGGTATTGGTGGATTTTCGAGACGAGGCATTGTCTATTTTCTTCTTTTCTTTTCAAGGCCTTCAATTCGCTGCATGCTGGCTATGAGCCGGTTTTACTGGGTCACGGGCTAACAAAACGACAAGGGGGTTGTCTATCCCTTTACCACTCCTGCTGCACTCGGTTGGGCGAGTTCAGTTACTTGAGTTAGGTGCGAGTCTCCCTCTGGCCGTCCGCTGTCACCACAACACATATTGTCGGTACCTAGCCCATTGTGCTGTATTTTGCCTATATTGGCCCGTTCCCCATCAACGCCTCGTCGTTCCCGTCGTCTGTCGTTTTGTGTTTACGTCGACGAAGCTGCATCTTCTGTTTCCTTTCAAGTGATTGTCATGTCACCCTAGTCATTCGTTAACACCCTCAATCAACACGCGTCTGTCCTGGTCACCTACGCATCATACAGTCAGGGGCTTGAATTGCCTGTTTGTTCTCCATTCACTTTACAACTCTTGTTCGGTTGTCATCACTCCCATACCCTATTTGACGACCGACTGCCCGTCTATTCTAGGAATGAAGTGTGACTTTGTCCCCTAACTGTGCTGTCTACACAGAATCATGTCCCTCCCTGAGAGACCCGGGTCCCTTACTCCCTCCTACGAACAACGAAATGCTTACCGACAATCTCCTGCGCGACGCAACCGCCCGAATGATGTCGAGACGGGCAATTACTACCCAGTACCCGGTCGTCCATCTCATCAACACCAGCGTGTAGCATCAGGAAACTCTTTCCCCGAGACAATCCGGAACCCCGAGGTCATCCCAGACAAACAACCTTTGTCACCGACACCTCAACAAGACCATGGCGCTGGTGGTCCAACTCGCAAAAGGAGTCTAATACGACCCGAACGTAACAGGATCGATAAAGACCACCCAAACTACCACTACCGAAAACATGCTGCTCAGATGGAGACTTACCCGTCATCAACGGGCAACGATCCGTTGTATGAGGAAGATCTAGAAGGCAGTACTAAAATATCCGGGGAACGAAGCTTAGGCGCCACCTCTGATAGCTCGCCGCCACGAGAGCGTGGTGATACCCTCGAAAAACCCAAGGGGAGATCTCACGCCTCGCGTCGACGCCGCTCCAGCGGCCATAAGTCCTCCAAGCTGGCTAAGGACAAGCAAAAAAAGCCCAAAGAGGTCATCCGACCCCCCAGCATATGGAACGTCTACTGTGCTGTCATTACGTTTTGGTGCCCCGACTTCGTCCTCAACTGGTTCGGTTTCAAGTCCAAAGCCCAACGGAGAGCGTGGAGAGAGAAAATGGGGCTGATCAGCATCATTCTCTACCTAATGACATTTGTGGGGTTCTTGACCTTCGGTTTTACTCAAGTGGTCTGCTCATCTCCGGGTGTTCGGCTTCATATTAACGAGGTTGGCACCGGCTTTATGATATTCCACGGGAAAGCGTATGATTTGACCAAGTCGGCCCATCCTCCCGCAGACGGCATTCCGCTCCGGCCGGATGGCCGATACCCCAATATCCTTTACGATGTTCCGGACATGACCTACGGTGGCCGGGACGGAAGTTTCATGTTCCAAAACGTTAACGGCAAATGCAAAGGTCTCATTACAGCTACCGAGAACTCCAACATCCCCGCAAATGACAACGGTGATCTGGCGTGGTATTTTCCATGTACTACCTTTGCGCAAGATGGCTCAAGTAAGCCCAACTACACGTTTCCGTATTACAATGGGTGGTCGTGCCATACGACACGGGAAGGCCGAGACACGTTCTACATGGATATCCATCCTACCGGCGACGTTTTCTATACGTGGGAAGATTTGAAAAACGATACACGTAACTTGATCGTATACTCGGGACAGGTTCTAGACTTGGACCTGTTGAACTGGTTTGACGAGAAGCAAGTGGATATTCCCAATCGTTTCAAGGAGCTTAGGGATCGAAAGTCAGCTGGCAATGCGGCTGTTCGTGGTCGCGACGTCACTCGTGCATTCCAAAACGCCGAAGATAAGCAAATGGCTCAATGCTTTGAGGAAATCATCAAAGTTGGAACTGTCGACACTGAGACGGTTGGTTGTATTGCGTCTAAGGTGGTGCTTTACGTGTCTTTGGCTCTTATTCTGTCTATAGTTGGGGCAAAATTCGTTCTGGCCCTCCTGTTTCAGTGGTTTATCAGTCGAAAATACGGCGCTACAAAGACGTCGCAAATTGCAGACAAGAAGAGACGGAATCGTCAAATCGAGGATTGGAGTGAGGACATCTACCGTGCGCCGGCACGTATGCCCGGGGATATCAATAGTAGCTACGGTGGCTCCGACAGGACCAGCAAGCGTACTAGTGTCTTCTTGCCTACCACTTCGCGCTTCTCGACTGTGTACGGTCCCGGTAGCGAGAGGAGCAGTCGGCGACCGCAGGTAACTACCATGGGCAGCCAGGCCTCTACCGGGCCTCTACTCCATCCCGGGTCCATGTATAAACAAGCCAACGACAGTCGGGCCAGTATGCTGCGTCCGGATGGATACAATACTTCTCCCGGTCCTATGGATGGCTACGGCCCCGCCGGCTTTATACACGAGGCTGTGGTCCCCCAACCGCCCTCTGACTACCAACCTTTTGGCTTCCCTCTGATTCATTCCATCTGCCTGGTCACCGCCTACTCGGAAGGCGAGCTGGGTCTACGGACCACACTCGATTCCCTCGCCATGACGGACTACCCCAATAGCCACAAAGTCATCCTGGTTATTTGCGACGGCCAAATCAAGGGCAAGGGCGAAACCATGGCGACGCCAGATATCTGTCTAGGAATGATGAAAGACCACACGGTCCCCCCTAATGAGGTCGAAGCGTTCTCCTATGTTGCCGTCGCGAGTGGCTCCAAGAGGCACAATATGGCCAAGGTCTACGCCGGCTTCTACGATTACGGTGCTGACTCTCGTATACCGGTAGAAAAGCAACAGAGGGTACCCATGATGCTCATTGCCAAGTGTGGTACGCCTGACGAGGCTACAAAGGCCAAGCCTGGCAACAGAGGCAAGCGTGACAGTCAGATAATATTGATGTCGTTCCTCCAGAAGGTCATGTTCGATGAGCGCATGTCAGAATTGGAATACGAAATGTTCAACGGTCTTTGGAAGGTGACTGGCATACCACCTGATTACTACGAAGCGGTACTCATGGTCGACGCCGATACCAAAGTATTCCCCGACAGTCTGACCCATATGCTCTGTGCCATGGTGCGGGATCCCGAGATCATGGGCTTGTGCGGTGAGACAAAGATTGCCAACAAGAAACAAAGCTGGGTCACAGCCATACAGGTGTTTGAGTACTTCATCTCTCACCACCAAGCCAAGTCATTCGAGTCTGTATTTGGTGGTGTTACTTGTCTACCCGGCTGTTTCTGCATGTACCGCATCAAGGCGCCCAAAGCGGCCAACACGTGGGTGCCCATCTTGGCCAATCCCGATATCGTCGAACATTACTCGGAGAACGTAGTTGAGACGCTCCACGAGAAGAACTTGCTCCTTCTGGGCGAAGACAGATACTTGACCACGCTCATGCTACGGACATTCCCTAAGCGCAAGCAAGTCTTCGTCCCGCAAGCCGTCTGCAAGACAACCGTCCCAGATGAGTTCATGGTGTTGCTTTCCCAACGCCGAAGATGGATTAACTCCACCATCCACAACTTGATGGAGCTAGTCCTTGTCAGGGATCTCTGTGGTACTTTCTGCTTCAGTATGCAGTTCGTCGTGTTTATCGACTTGGTTGGCACTCTAGTCCTACCTGCGGCTATTGCGTTTACCATCTACGTCAGTAAGTTCCCCTTATCAAATCCTGAGGTTGGGTTTCGTCGCCTTTCTAACGCAGTGCTAGTTGTTATATCTATTGTTGGGCCGTCCGTACAGGTCATTCCGCTCGTTCTTTTGGCACTCATTCTCGGTCTACCGGCGGTACTCATCGTGGTCACCGCTCACTCGTGGACCTACGTGATGTGGCTCCTGATCTATCTTATCTCGCTTCCCATCTGGAATTTTGTTCTCCCCGCCTACGCATTCTGGAAATTCGACGACTTCTCGTGGGGCGAGACAAGAAAGACAGCGGGCGAGAAGACGAAGAAAGCCGGTATCGAGTATGAAGGCGAGTTCGACAGCAGCAAGATCAAGATGCGGCGATGGTGCGATTTCGAACGCGAACGAAGGATGCGTGACAACAATTTCTGGGGCTCGCGTGAAAGTGTTGTAGGTGGTAACAACTGGTCTAGAGGCCCAGCTGGACCACCTCATCACCCGTACGACGAGTATTACTCGGACGTGTGAGAATGCGATATGACGACTTGCGGCGGCTTTCAGTCGCACTAGAATTTCATCCTTAGCGTAATACAATGGGTGGTGGTTATTCGACTGGAAAAGGATGCAATATTCCTCTTTCGTAACTCAGCGAGCAGGTTTCTCAGGTCAGGCTACATGCGAGCCTTTGTTATATATATAGACAGAGAGAGAGAGAGAGAGAAGGGGAGAGAGAAAGCAGTTGTTGAGCGGCGTGGGACCGGCGCAGTAGGGCTTTTTGGTTTCTTGTATGTACATAGGGTAGCTATACTATACCAACTTCAGCTTAATTATCTACGTGATCTGCCCCCCCTAGAACAAGAGTGATCCGACTTGACTAAGTATGTATGTAGTTTCTAAGATGTATGCCGTAGTGAAGTGAACTCAGATTGATGGGAGAATATCCGTCGTAGCACCGGAGATAGACCGCTTTACAAAGATATGGTACGCTTTTCGTCAGAGACTGCTTTCCCCCTAAAGTCTCCGTATCTTATTCCCTAGGTTAGCGTGAAGATAGGATAGGTGTACCCAGGTACGTATTCATCGCCCGGGTCATCCTACGTGTTTCGTCGTCTCCCCTCGGTTTTTCACCAATGAGATAGATATGTATGTATGTATGTATGATAGGTAGATAGGTAGGTCGGGCGAACGGACGAACGGACGGACAGAGAGGGGCGGACGCGGGGCGGTGTTTTGGAATTTGGTACTGGAGATTGGGCTTTGAGATATGATATGTTTACAATGAGCCCAAGTCCTATGTATGTACGTATGTATGTATATGTTTTACTTTTTATATGTAGATGGATGGGTATACAGTGCCCGGAGATAAGCTGTGAGTACATAGGTATTTGGCGTGCATGTTTACATGTTTACTTGCGGACTCACTGGTCTGGTCTCTTTATATACGTATCTACTACAAACCTAAAGGGGGGCTGATATCTAAATATTGCCCTTAAGATGTTAGGGTATGTTTCTTCTATCTATCTTGAGTAACTACTTAAATACATATGTCACGTAGAATATATATCGTTAAGTTCCTACGCGGGATTAGCCACGTCGTTTTTTCCATGACAACATATATATAAATAAACGATAGACTTACTGGCTTACCTGTGCATGACGGCTTATTTGCTTGTCTTGTCCCCCCCCCCCCATAAGTAGGTACTTTCCCAGGTACTTGCCTACTAAACTACCTAAGGTATACAGCTATGTGTGAACTTCAAGGCGCCCGATCCCTGAGCAGGCATCTACCGGTAGTAGAAGTTCTGTGTTTGAGTGATTGTATCAGAGACCTCACGATAGCTAGTAAGAAGGGGAAAGAGGGCGTGTGTGCGAGAGAAAGAGAGAGGAAAGGATAGATAGGATGGATTTAAAGGAGATATGCTTCACTTCCCGATCTGCTGTTGCCTGTTACGTGTGGTATGAGACGAGAAAGCTGCTTTTATTTTTGCATGCTTGCCTGTCTGCCTGCTCGGGTTTCTCTAGTTTATATCAGAGTCTACTTGATTTATATACAGTACTACTATAGCGGCAGCGCCTAGGTGCTTGTAAGTACGTAATTTATTTGTGATCAGTAAAAAGACCATAATCGAGCACCAGTCCGGCCTAAGCCACAATATCGCTGACTAGAGCTTCTCTTCCCATCCTTTTCCCATCATTTTATTTATTTATGTCTACGTCTAACGTGCAGTACAGTACTGTACTTCCCCCCTTTTTCCTAAAACCCACTTACCTAACCTAGGTCAGATGATGGGGGGGAAAGTGGCAGGTTCGTGGCTTGCCTAAGCCCCTTAGTAGGGAGATAATGTAGCCACGCCGAACTTGCGTATAACAGACAGCTTTAGCTTCCTTTTTGTTATGTCCATGCCCTTTCTCTACGCCCGTTCTCTGTGTCAACCCGCTCGCGGCTGCATCGCGGCATGCTCGAGCGACCTTCCGCAGTTTGCATTTTCGTGATATTATTATATAACGCGAACACTTTAGAATAATGTTGAATAAGTGCTCAGGTGTTCACATATAGACTGGGCTAGAGCAACGGATCGGACAAAGTGAGCTGCTTGCTCGATTGCCTGGAAAGTTACCTGTCTATTCCCTTCATTTTTCCTCACCTTCACCCCGCTCTTATTTCTTCAGGTTTCTTCAGGAGTTATGTAAAGAGGTGGCGCTGGCTAGGTAGTTGGGTTGTATGCTGTAGTCATATGAGGCCCAATGCACAATGGATGAATAAATGGCACTTTAGTTGTGGTATGAAAAACCTCATGTACGAGCGTCTTTATTTTTTTCACGATAGCTGAGCAATCGCTCAGAGGCTTGCTGCCTGATGTTGGCAAATGGCAGAGTCGGGCCGTGGCCGCGCGCGAGAGGGTTTTGGCACGACTCTGGATTGGATGGTCAGTTTTCTGTCCGGCTGCTGGAAACAATATAATTATGTGAGAAGACGAAGAAATCGTCCACATCTGCACAGCGAACATATCATAATTACGTTGTTCAAACGTCATGACTTCCTAGCTGTCATTTGTAATCGAGAGACGTGCCAGCTCTCGAGATCTCCGTCGATGCGCCATGCGCCATGCGCCCGCTGGAAGCAAAAGTACATGAATGGCGGGTAGTGCTGGGCAGATATCATTTTCATCCTTCATTATGATGGATGGCGCTTTCAGGGTCACGAGACGACAGATGCAGGTCAACCAACACGCCTCTCTTTCGAATATGCACATAACTTACTTAAGCAACCGTGTCTGGACTCCCATTCAGCTAAAAGAGTGATAAGAAAGGCAACACGAGCCAGTTAGCGGTATCCAATACCGAGATCGATGCAAGATTAGTGCGAAAGCCCCCTCAGCGCATCCTGCCGAAGCCATTGGCTGCGTGGACTTGACCCTCACGTTTCGAGCCGCCGGGTTCGGTGCAGTGAGGTGCGATTTACCTACATGCGTGAAATGGGGAGCGGCGGAGGCAGATGTGCGCGTATGCCTGGCACGCCTCGCTGTCGCGCCAATGACGAGGTGGTGGTGGCACCATGCGAGCCACATCGGCCAGTGTGGAAGTACCACTGATACTCGGGCCCCGTATGCTGTAAGCGACGTACATCACAAATCAAGAACCATCACAATCACAGCTCGTATCCCCCATCTCGCGATTGCTCAATATACACCAGACAGAGATCAACCATCGTGGCTAGTTTTCCTCTATCCACAAAAAAGAAGTGCAGGTTCCGATCCTGTAGCTGTTAAGGCCTTTTTTTCATGCGGGTAGCCGTCTTGTATCTAAGTCGAAACATGTCGATATCGGACCCTGGAGGATTGGAATTGCATCTCCAGTGGAAAAGCCATGTTTGAAACCATTGCTGAATCGATTCGGCGTCTAGGCTGGTTTCTTTCCTTCTAGCATGCAGACGTACCAACGAGCTCGGCAAGAACGGGCGCAAATAGCTTCCCCCAGTGGTTACACGTTAGCCAATACTAGAAACGATATAGCGAAAAGGATTGTCTCAACCTGCAGTGATGCCAATCCACACTTTCACCGGCTACAAGAGCCCTTGTAGCCCGGCCTCCGTTTCGAGCTCTACCTCAGGGGACTTGCACAACTTGCACCAACGAAGGCCCTGCTCGAGCGGCGGAGTTGGTGCCGAATATAGGGCATACAGATAGTCTGACATTTAGTTAGGCGATGTCGAGTCGCGGACGGTGGTTCATTGCAACGGTGTTGGGGGTCCAAAATGATATATCACTCGTACCATTCGTGACATGTCGCATCATTGAGCAGGATTTGCTGTATTCACCGAACAGCTAGCCCACGGGGTCTACCAAGCACATAGCTCGCTCTGTGCACGACTGCTACGTGCTCTGTGCTTCTGTGCACTAACGGGGACCACATGGCTGAATCCCCGGTCCTGGGTGATAAGGAGCAAATCCTTTGATAATAATAATAAGTACAGCAGTACCTACCGACCTACCGACCTGATTGTGAGGCTGCTAAACCCGCATGTAGCAGAACAACCGCATCTGCGGAGTCGACGGAAAGTCCTCCGCGTCCTGATAGGTGGTCAGCCTCCCATGCCCATGGCCTGAAGTCAAAGTTGACAGCCGGCTGGAACCCCCCGCCGCATCTAGTAGGTGAAAATCCATGCCATTGGAGAATAAAAAAAGGGAAAATGAGTACGGTAGGGGAGCACCGACGACGGCCTCAGTAAATAACTAAAAGTACATATCGAGATACTATGCTTCTCGAATCGAATCCCACTCTGGTGATAGGTTAACCCTTTCGCTTTATTTTATTGCTGTTTCTTTAAATTTTTTAATTAATACGACAAACAGCCCACAAGAGAAAAACGTGCTACTGGGTGGCTTGAGCGGGAGCAGTCTCATATTTACGGCGTCTTTGTCTCTTCCCCCTCGGGCCTCGAGCTCTTGAATTATTGGGTTTGTTCAATACAACAATGAAGCCTTAAGTGGAGTTTTAGGTATCGAGGATTTCAGCTAGAGAGCACGCTAGTACCGGCCTGCTCACAGCGTTCTACTCTGCCCATTGCTACTACGTACACCCCCGGTATATCTACATTACCTCCCTACAGCGCTTGAAGTCAGTGTGTGGTGCTTGCCTCCATTTCTGGTCACTTAATTTTGCTCTCCAATACTGTTGCTTGACACCCAGCTAACGATGTAATCGTCACCATCCTAGCTACCTACATATATATATATATAGAGAGAGAGAGAGAGAGAGAGAGAGAGAGAGACGGAGAACTATGTACGTTTTGTACTTCGGCATATGTTTACTGTCACAGCTAGACTTAGGGGACGCTAAGATAATACAATTGAAGAATCCCTGTTCATCCCCTCAACTGCAGCAACCCCACAGCTCGCCTGCCCCCGACCCAAATATCCCGAACCTAAGGAAGAGGCATGTATGTACTGGGGGTAGCTACAGTATCATGCCTGGGCAGGACCTACATAGATACTTACCTACAGATTACACGAGGTACCTATGGACTATCCCATCCCCGAATATTAGTAATGGATAAAGAGATATGTATGTACATCTGTGCTCTATCTACTGCAGGTATAGGACTGTACATATGTTGGTCCAGCAATGCAGTGTGCTGTACCAGCCCCGGGAGGATCTGCGTTCCCCGCTGTTCGTCTAAGCTTGTCTTCTTAAGTACCTGTACAGGAATGCACTTGCCTTTTCGGACTACCGAGAGTCCCCTGCCTTGTGTTTCTGCTCGCGTGATACGTTTGACTCTGTCCTGGGGCAGTAGCTGGTACTACCGCGCATGTAACCTCGGAATCATCAGGGTAGCGGTTACCTTACTTGGACTTGTACATACACGCACATGACTGGGTACTACACCTCAGTTCGCACTCAACTGTCTGCACATTTTATCGAATAAGAAAGAAAACCTTTACCTTTATCTCGACGATCTCCTGCTACCTACTACTAGGTAGAGCAGTAGCAGTAAACATCTGGTCACATTTATATAATCAACCTAGGTAGGTATGTATGCATCTATGTAGTATTCCACTTCCCGACTTCACTGCCCAGTAGTCGCCGCGTCACGATTCATGAGCTTGAAAAACCCCTATCCCCTTTTTGGTCTTGCATTACATCTACGGCGCGACCCGAATTTGTTCTTATATCCCCGTCTCCAGATTCCACCACGACGGTTTGATCCCTCGAAATAGTGCTACGATGCAGTTTGATCCTACACACCCGCTTTAGCGTTCCCGCATTACCTAGACCTCATCAGCTTCTAGGAGAGTTGGAGTACGAGTGTCGGGAAGAGAAAAATTTCTCATCCCGGCTGACCGGCGACCATCCCAAAGGAGTCGCCAGCAGGAGACCGTTATTGCTTCCACAGCCCCTCCTTCAGCTTACAAGTGTCGTCAGGAAAGAATACTACCCTACGAGACACCGCCCAGCCCTGGTGAACCTATCGTTATCCTACTATTATTCCTCGGTTGAGATACTGTGGTGTCTGCTGTGGCTCCTGTCTGTTCTTGCCGATCTCTTTTTTTCTTTTTTTCCCCTTATTTATTCGTTCCCCCACGCAAGAGATACACCACGAAGCGGGATTTCAACAGTGGCTTGTGAGCCGCCCTTGGGGTCAACGCACAACGTGCATTGTGCATCGTTCATCATCGAGGCAAAAGCAACGTCTTCCCCTATACCTACGCCTACGCCCCGGGAGTCTTGAACCGGTTCGGGGCGCAGTTTTGGTAGCACTCGTCATTAAAAACAGGTCGGGACCGACATCCCGGCACCCTGTCTCAACCCCTCCGTTAGCTGAGGTCCAATAAGCGATAGTCGGTCATCTTTCCGTGGGTGCAAAAGAAGGACGATGCTGGCTCTGAGTTCCCCATCACGCTCTCCTTCCCCTGGGCTTAATCGTTCCCCCGCTGAAGAAAATGCAACTCAACAGCAGCACGGTCACATTGGTGGGTCCGATACGGTCATATCATCGCCCGGCCATGTGAGCGCTGTCGCGCAACACCCTACTCTCTCTGCCGCGCCCCCACTGTTTGGCCACCCCGGGGCATACGAGGCCGCGGTTGTGCCCGTTGGTTACTCGGAAGACTACGACCATGACATGTTAGATGCTGAGGAAGGTGGGGCGCCTTTACATGAGATCGATATGGAGGAATCAATCGGTCAGCCTCCCGTCTCGCCGCTACAAGATGCGTCTGCAGAACCTAACGCACCAGTCACCCCCAGCGACAACAATGACAACTTCCAGGCCGAAGCAGTTGATATTCCATCGCCGGCCGAGTCGCTTGACGAAGACAGCCCCGACATGGAAGCCTTCGGCCCTCATCCCCTCTTTTTGACCAATCCTAGCCCAGGCGAATTAACCCCTGATAATCTAAACTCGGTTGACTTCCTGCGGTTCTGGCGCTATCTCAAAAGGCGGGGCCGGTTGAACATTATAGAGGGTATGCCATACAATGAGTTTACGCTGGCGGATGAAATACCGCCGAGGGTCGTCCACGAGGATTTAAAGGGCGACGAATATGACATTCAAGGCATCAACTGGCAGCTCCTAGGCGTTACCCGGCGCATGGCCAGGAGATGCCGCTTTGCGACGTTCCGCAACTATACCAACAAAGCTGGATCCGACGTGTGGGATGCTTCCATGCCCTACAGACAGCTCGGCCGCGGTGAAAGCTACTTTCGGTTCAGGAGCATGGACCTGCGGCGTGATGTGTGCCTACTCCATTTCCAGCTGCGTAACATCCTGGGTTGTGCCTCTCGGACACGGATCTTTTACCCGGGCCTTGGGACGACCGTGCAGGAACTGGATCCTACTACGGGGCACGTGAAGACGGCTATGACGTTCCGAGAAGAAGCCGGTGATATCCCAATATCTACGCTGACGGCAGAAGAGGGTGTTCTCATGATAGGCAGTTTCAACGGATCATATCGCTACCGTTCTCTTGAAACTGAAGACCCGGCCTCCTATAGCGGGGGCAGACTCACCAAGCATCCCGGCGGCATCACCAATCACGCTCAGATCTTTTCACCTCGCTACTCATCCGGGCCTATTGCCGCTTTTTCATCAAACGATTATTGGTTTCGAATGGTTGACTTGACCACAAACCGGTCCATATCAGAGAAGATGTATGATCACGCGGTCAATTGTTCCAGGCTCAGCCCTGATAAGAGACTCCGCGTCATGGTCGGCGACGAACTAGACGTGATGATCGCAGACGCCGAAACCGGGGATATCCTTCAGCGTCTCGAAGGGCATAAAGACTTTGGCTTTGCTTGTGATTGGGCACCCGACGGCTGGACGATAGCGACAGGTAACCAAGATAAAACGGTCAGGATCTGGGATGCACGGAAGTGGAAGAACAGCAAGGGGGAGAGCTTAAGCGTCACTGTGTGGTCCGAGATGTCGGGTGTCCGGAGTCTTCGCTTCTCTCCACTCGGCTCCGGCAAACGGGTTCTTCTTGCGGCCGAGGAGGCCGATATTGTTAACATCATCAACGCGCAGACGTTCAGCGCCAAGCAGACGGTGGACGTATTCGGCGAACTCGCCGGTGTATCTTTTGCTGGGGACGGCCAGGAGGTCTTTGCTTTATCGAGTGATCCGATACGGGGCGGCATCCTGTGTCTTGAACGGTGCGACGATGGTATCGAAGACACATATGACTACACGCCGAGACAATTTTCGCAAGAGTGGCGTTCTTCGGGCTACGACTGGTTACCAACACCTCAACAGGTGGTGAAGCGTGCCGAGACGCGAGTGACGCTCACGCAAAAGCAACGGCAAGCTGCCATGGCCGAAGACTGGTGTTTTTAACGAAGTATACGTATCGGATAAGGTCTGGTTTATATGGCAGCTAGGCGTTAGGGAAGACATGCATATTTGATTGGTTACAGGCGGGTGGCATATTTTTGGGTTTCTTCATTTCACTTCATATCGTATCATATCTTACTATATATATATACCTTGGCTTGTCGTGCGGATATTCTGGCGCATTACATTATTATACAGGCCGTATGCTGGGCCCGCCCTCAGCCTTTTTCTATCGTGGCGCAACGGTTTTTTGTATAAGAATATGCGAAGACAGATTTGGGTTGATCGACATAACCATCTGATATTACAGGTCAGGAATGGTTTGAAGTCGTGTTTCAGGTCGAAAACATTTATTACTTTTATCTTTCAGCGTTACACGGCATTTATTAAATGCTGTTATACATCTGTAGTACCCCCGCCAAGCATACAGACGCCTTTTCAAACTCATCTAAATACATACCTATCCCGTATCCCCCAATATATAGCACCCAAAAAGATATGAATTGTATCATTGTCTTGTATCCCCGAGGATGAAATGAACAATGAATAATTACCCTTCTTCCACGCTTGTTTCTCGTCAGCGAAGTCGCACATTTCGTGCATACAAGCAACATTATTATTAGAAGACAGAGGCGGGATGGGCCCCGTCCACTTGAACTCTCCTATCTATCTTATCCATCTATTAATCCCTTCCACATATCTCCGTCAAACAATTAAATAAAATATGCATGTATAATGACCCAAAAGAATAGTCTTTTTAAAGTCGGAATGAAATTAAGAAGGCGTAGCGGAAGCAGCAGCGGTGACGTTCACGGCGACGTCGACCCAGGTGCAGCCCGAGGCGGAGTACTTCAGGTCGCTGGCGCCGCCGTGCGGCAGGGAGCCGTCGAGCGCGGCCTGGAGGAACTCGAGGGCTCGCGGGGCGCCGTTGGAGATCTCCTCAATGTGGTTCCCGATGCTGTTGCGGTGGTATAGGATGTTGGCTCCCACGCTGCAGTAGTGCGATATCAGGGAGTCGGAGGCGGCTATACCTGCGGTTGCTATAGCGAGGGAGGGGTTTTGCGTTAGTTTTACTTTTGTTTTCTCATACTCTTACATTATTTTATTTTATTTTATTTTTATTTTTATTTTTATTTTTTTACTTTCTGAAGGACAAGAGGAGGAGGTAAGAGAAGGAGAAGAGGGCTCACCATCGTCGTGAATAGCCTTGTAAGCGAAAACAGGCATCTGCGGGATCCCGTGGAAGCCCTGAAAGCCGTTGTTGCCCAGCACCTTAGCCAGCTCGGGGGCGGAGATGGCGGCCTCGAGGCCGTGGACGAAGTACTCGCTCAAGTTCTGCCCGGCGTAGTGCACCAGCCCCTCGTTTACGTCCAGGTGCAGCGCTTCCAGGAACCCGGTCACGTTGTACGGACCGCTAGTCTTGAGTTGGCCGAGCAGGAATTTGCGGCCTTCGGGGTATTGGGATGTTACTATTTTCCCCCCGGGAAGGGAAGGGTTAGGTTAACTGATGATGGTCTTGCGGAAGGGAAGGGAAGGGAGGCGTTATTAATATGATATTGAAAAACTCACTGCCCAAAAGCGCAGAAGGAAGCAAGCTCTGAACAGAAGACCCCGGGTTCGCGATAACGTCCGTCAAGTTCGGGACCAGTCCGCCAATAGCAGCACCGGTGAACTCGAGCTCGGGCGCGTAGGAATATTGCAGCTCGGCGGCAAAGGTGCTCGCAATACTACCGCCGGAATAGCCCCACATGGCGTAGCGGGTGTTCTCGCGCGTGGCCGGGAACGGTCGCGAGGATAAGGCGGCGCGCACGGAGTCTAGCACCGCGTGCCCTTCTTGCGGCCCCGCGGTGAACGAGGCCAGGGGCCCTTCGTGGTCTGGTACGTTCACTGTATTTTGTGGTTTGTTTGTTAGCGGGAGTATGCGGAGATAGGAAGGAAAGGAGGTGAGATATTCAAGGGGTACGTGTCAAAGAGGGGTTATTTTAGCTATCCTATCCCTCTTTTTGTTGACGATTGAACGTTGATGCTGCGAGTCGATAAGGCGGGAAGTTAGGGGGAAGGGAAGGAAGAAAAGGCAGAGATATATGATATAGATATGGAACAAAAAAATTATAAAAAAATTACTTACCATACCAACCACGCCTAAGCGCCTCAGCAATATCGACAGTAGGAGCCGGGATCCCTAGACCACTTTGCGCCAGAGCGGCAGAGAGGAGATAGCTAGGGCTTCCGTCGACGTCTGCCGTATTATACGGGATCTGGTATGACAACAAGGCAGCCCTTCCATCTCCCTTTCCATTTCCCTTCCCACCATCACCGCCACCGACAGGATTCTTAGGCAAAAGAAGGGTAGTCACGGCCCACGAAGGCCTGTACCGCGTATCTGTCGTCCGGAAGAGGATGTTGTACGCCGCTGCTGCCTCGGGGACCACGGCCGTGATGTTGCTGGGGTCCGTCCGGATGCGGAGGACCGTGCCCGGTGGCGTAGCCTCGAAACCCCCGGGAGCCGTGTACCATGGGTCTTTGCTGGGTGGTATGGCATGGTTTGGAGCCGGGTAGCTGGCAGGAGATGCGTAGGCCCCTGGGAGTAGGAGAGTAGTTAGGGGCAGGAGATAATTGGTGAATAGCTGCATTTTGAGAGAGGGGTTCTGATCTAACTTAGAGAACAAGAACAGGAACTAGGCTAAACTAGATGTTATGTTTCTTGATGTAAGTAGTAAAGGTGTATAAGTGGGTGACTCTTGTGTTTGTGGATGAGACTGACTGTTTCGAAAACTTGACATGATGAAGGGATCCCGACTTCTTTTATATACTTAGCCTACCTACCTACCTAACATACATATTCTATCTATTCATCTGTCTATCTACACAGTCCCGACGATCCCATCCGGTGTATACTACGCGGTAGACAATTACTTGCTGTGCCTTCCCTAGCTTCACGGATCCCGTTGTTTCCGCCTGTCAGCAAGGTGATGTACCTTGCAGAAAATGATGACAGGCTCAATATACGCCCGCCCGCCTAACCCGCCGTATTCGGTTTACTTACACACATACCTACTTACAAGCTTACATACATACATACACCATGCATACATACATCATACTTCTAGAAATGGAAAACGACCTGATGCTCAGCCCAAAAGCAATACCCTATCATAGGCAATAACCAATACTGAACGCCATAGCAAGACCATGGCATTGCTATACTATCTAACCCTGATCTATTCAATCCTATTCTAACTTTCGTCTATAGATAATTACCCTATCGGGCAAGATGTAGCGTGTCAAAGTGGACCCCTGTATACCAGTAGATAGTACTACGTAGTCATCCATAATCTCATAAGGCGGGCAGGGCAGAGCAAGCACCCACCCACCGAACCGAGCCGGATCAGAGAAAACCTTGTTAACCCCGTTATCCCGTCCCGCATTCTTTATCCCGCCCGGACTGTTGATATCCATACTCCATACTCGAACTCAACTCTCTCGGATCTACAAACAACCCGCGCCACGACCTTAACTACGGTTTTTTACCCTTTTAGGCGACATGTGCCTTGTCCGAACGCTCTACGGACGGCGAGATTACCTAATTCTATATTGAATTACAAATCCCGTACGTATGTATAGCGTAGGACCTCGATCTATTCTATCTTGCTTTGCTTTGCTTTGCTTGTCCCCAAGTCCGTTTTGCTGAAATCCGCTCCTCTCTTCCTTGCTTGCCCCCCCCTCCCCCCCCTTACCCTCCCTCTCGCCTCACAGATAGGTTGAATAACAATACTGGCATGCGGTCTGGTCTTCAAGAGAATGAAACTAAGCAACCTAACAAGCCGCAAGTGGAAGGCTTGCCGCACTTGCCCAACGAGTTAGCAGGTAGTAGAGCGGCTCAGCAGGTATCCGGCACAGGTATTGGAACACTGCTCTCGATTCTCGTCCATAGTGGTTCTTAGCACCTATAGAATACACATGTATAACAGAATCGGAGTGTTGATGTTACCAAGTACTTTGATCTTCACATATAATTCACTACATACGAAGAACCAAACGCAAACCAAAATATGCATTGAACGCTTACGAGACATGGAATGATGATTGGAACAAGACAGCATGAATCCATAAATAGACACTAGTAAATTACAACATTATGAATCAGACCCGGCACGCCACGACAGACTGGGAATGGTAGCCGATGATCGACTACTGCCGCGTGCGCGCGCGCTCAAGCGTTATATATGCAAATCGCCCTCGGTCTCTTTTCCGATGGTATCAAAGTAATTGCCACTCAAGCCCCTGATATGGGATCTGTATTTGGACATGCCAAAGCAAGAAAATTGACGTGCGACAGATTGACTTCTGCGTTACGTTTAGAGGTTGATACCGAGGATCGAGGCGCAACCCCAGTGCTGCTCACACTGGCACTGCGTGTTGCCATCCTTCCACGCATCCGATGTCAAGCTGAAGATGACGGCCTTGTCACCGACCTCCTGGATGATTGACTTGACAGCAGCGGCTTGCTGAGCAACACCAGGGACGGCCATACCAAGAGCCTTGCCAGCGGCGGGCCAGCCGGTCTCCATGATACGGCCCTCTTTGCCCTGGCAGATGTTGTCGATGATGTCAAGCTGGCCCTTGACGAACTCACCGGCCTGGTCAGCGGTTGTCTCGGTGTTGAAGAAAGCGTGGGCGTTAGCACCGACAAAGTCAACTTCGGGGCATATAGCACTGGCGAAATCGCTCTGCTGCCAGATGTTGACGGTCTCAGCAGTCGAGTAAGGACCAGTGTAGCTAAGCTGCGACTTGGTGGTGGAGATGAGACCGGCGAGCTCAGACGGTGTGCAGTAACCATGGAGCACAGCCTCGTTACCAACAGCGATCAGAGTAACGTGATCCCACTGGCCCCAAGCTTTGATGGCGCTGATCTGCTCCTGGACACTGGGGTTGTGGGCATTGCAGCCGGGCTCGTCGACATAAATACCCAAGATCATCTTGATGCCCTGGGCCTCGCAAGCGGAACCGACATACTCAAGGGTGCCACAGTCGGTGGAGTAGACACGGATGTTCTTGACACCGGCAGCAGCAATGGCAGCGATATCGCTCATGATCTGAGCCTGAGTCTTGCAACCACCGCTGGCCGAGGTCTCGTAGGGAGTGTAAGAGACAGCCCATGGCTGACCTGGTGTACCCTGGCTGGGGGTCTTGCCCGGGCCACCAGTTGGGTAGGGCTTCGGGGTTGACTTAGTGGTCGTTGGGGCGGGCTTCGGGGTGTCAACGGGATAGGTGGTGGGGGCCGGGGCCGGAGCTGGAGTGGTCTCCTCAACAGGGTAAGTAGTCGGGACCGCAATAACCTCGCTGGTAGAGGGGGTGGGGATATCGAAGGGGCAGTAAATGACGGTGTTCGTCTCGGTCACGGTAGTCACCACCTCGGGTTGGGTGTAGGTACCAGCAGGGTAGCTGGTGACAGTAGGATACGTGACGGTGGTATCCTCGGTGACGGTCGTGGTTGTGGGAGCAATGGTGTAGGTGCCGGCGGAAGGGCACACATAGGTGGTGCTCTCGATGACACTCGTGGTCACGCCCTCGCTCGTGGAAACGGTGGCATACGGGCAGACAACGGTCGTGGCAGTGGTGACGACAGTTGTGACACCACCAAGGGTGTGAGTGCCGGCGGGAACCGAAGTTGAGCACGGAACGGCCACGGTGGTGGAATCAGTCAGAGTGACCGTGGTAGCCGGGAACGTGTAGACACCGGTGGTAGAGCACGTCTGGGGAATCGGCGTGGGAACGACAACCGGAGCGGTGGTCGACGATGTCGGCGCCGGGGGAGCAGGCGGGAAGACCACTGCGGATGTTAGTTTAGATTCTGGGTTGAAACAAATGCCCAAATATTCGAGGCTCGTTGAAGGCTTGGGCACAGGGTGAATCACGTCACGTACGAGTAGGCTGGCCGTAGTAGGTGCTGTACACAGTGGTGCAGCCGCAGGTCTCCTCGGTCGGGTAGCCCTTCTTTGCCTTTAGGTGGGCGCCAGCGTGGTTGTGTCTGTGGTGAACGCTGCCAGCGCTGGCACCAGCCGCGAGGGCGGCGATCGCCAAAGTTGCCTTCATTTTCTAGAACCTTTGCTCTCTTTTTTCTCCAAATAACGCCTCGGAACTGAACTCCAATGCTACAGGTCGAATATGGACGGCTGTCTGTTCTTCGTGATTTCGTAATCAAAACGAGTGCCCGCTAAATGAGTGAAGCGGTGGGTAGAGTGCGGTGAAGGCGAAGGATGAAAGATAGTGAGTCGTCAGACGTCGACATTAAAAGGCGGCTTCGTAAAGAAGAGGAGAAGGGGAAAGGGGGTCATAACATGCTCGTTAGTTTTATTATGTGGCCACGGCGCCATGGGTCTTTCGGCACCAATTTTACCTGGTGTTGTTTTTGGGTATGGTGCGTGAGGATGCTGGCACCTCTTGTTCGTTCCTGGTTCGTACGACTGGGGCATACTTTCAGACTGGCCAACGGCGTTCGACCTTGAAGTCCCAATTAGGACGAGCTAGGGTGGCCCCTTGCACACATAGAACGTGTTTGCTACTGTTGTGCTTGCATCCTGCTTGGGTTCGGCTTGGGATGGCTAATAGTAGTGTTGGCTAGTGTGGTTGTCGTGGATGGTATGGTCCACCGTCCTCCTCATCTACTACATAGACCAGGGTATGCTGCAGGTACAGTACCTACCTGCTTTTGTGTACACACCCGTCCATAGAGTAGCATGGTAAAGCTGCTCAAGTGATCGGCACAATAAGCAACAGCGCACCTCTGGATGACCGTCGTGGACGGCCTTCAAAAAGTAGGTACTGCATCGTTGTGCCGGAGCAGGTCAATTAGCTTACGTTGGATATAACGACGGTTGTTGCTCAATCAATCGGTGAGATGTCTACTATAACGAGAGATACCTAGATACGTGCCTCGTAGCGGAAATGAAAGGCTAGGCGTAGGGATTTCGAAGCGCTAGCCAGTGACCAGTTCCCAGTCACTAGTCATCAGCGTCCCAAGGCCTGCCTACAGTAGAAAAAGAATGCTAGAAAAATGTTACGACAAGTGGTATAGGTTCCGAGGTACAGCATAACAGCCACTGCTGTAGGTACTATGTAGTAACAGTACTGTAGAGAGGCCTGGGCAGAGCCTGGGCTGCTTGGGCTCTTGGGTGGGTGAAGTGGAGAGGAGGTCGAAATTCGAGCAGTTGACGGATTCTTAGAATGGCGCTCATGTGGAGCTAGAGTAAGCCGCCAACGCCAAATGGTGCATGATCAATGCAGGGGCTGTGTGGATTGAAAAGCTGGAAAGGAAATTACCCGAGGACCAAGCGAAATTACCACTATTTACTATTACGAGAAGTAGAGGCCACTTCCACTCTCATTGTCTTGTGTATATTGCATGAAGTACCCTATACTCACCGTTACTGACAAACTGTAGAATTCCTACCTCCTGTTCAGGTGACTGTATCGGTGCTGTCTGCCTCGACGTCTCTAAAGCAATTTTTGGCACATACGATCTAGATTTCATTCATCAATCATCAGTACCTACCAGTGGGGCGTTCTACACGACTGGCGAAACACTCGAGCCAGGTTAGACTTGCTATGTGCTGCCATTTTGAGGAATTTAAGAGAGAGTGGAGTGCGATGATGGGTCACATTAATATACATAGAAATACTGGAAGGGTTTGGAACAGTGAAGTGTCCAGACAAGTGCCTTCCATAAAATAAGCATAAAGACTTGGTCAATTGCTTTCGAGAGAAGAGAGGACTGCTGGCAGCTACCAGAGGATCCGGGTATGCGAGCTGAAAATAAACAGATGTTCTACATATGTAAGGTTAAGAAGTTGACGGTTAAGCATATTTATTACTAGTAGTATTGGACCACAGTACTTACCTACTATGAGTAGCTTATGTAAATGTTGTGGTGCCGATCGTTTTTCTGCAATCTGGGCGAAGTGCTGACTGAATGGAAAGCTTGAGCCCGGTACCTGCATATTTAAAACCGGGGCGCATGGGCTGTACCTGCATTCATCTGCAACCCCTTTTAGAGCTGATTCAAAGCTTGAGCGTCATCAAGCCTCTCGGTTCAGGTAGGCATTCTCCTTTTTAACCGGAAACCGCAGGTAAGTACATCTGTACATTTCTTATGTTCCGGACAGACATTCAAGACGTAAAATCGAATTTGCCAAATTGATAGGTCGTATAATCGTCCTATTTCCTAGGTTAGGTAAGGGGTTATCTAGCAAAGAGGAGAGATCTGTATTGTCAGTGCTGACTCTTAGAAGTCACCCTTCAACCTTTGTACTATGTAGATATCCTCAAGTGTGAATACCTACCAGGAATACGAGCGTCTAAAGACCACGAGCTAGTTGACTAGTGACTGCATACTGTATGTATGCCGTACATAAGGAGGTTTGCATTTCAAGATTGCCAAGCCCCTTTAAAGCTGAGATTAGCACTGATGTGCAAACCGTCAGGGGCACTATTGCCGACAGCTTATTTTAAGTGTTCTGAATCACATTTTATCAGTCAATGGGTCGGAGAGTTCTCCTATGTAGTTAAAACTGCCAAGCACGATACCGTACCTACATACAAACCTAAGTGGTACACTGTACGCTTTCCGACGAGCAATCGTCTTTGCACCACGATAAGCGAAAACCGTTCTACGCAGGGCGAGACCGTACATAACACACCAACTTGGGAGTAGCTCATAGAAAACAGTCCTCCACAGCCCCAGAAATCAAGCTTTACGGTCATTTAATACGGGGTTTCCCCCTTCATCATTTCGTTCGGCTTCATATGCTGATCCAAAAGGAGACGTCCAAAGGCCGATGTCTGCCCACCAACATAAGTACATATCGAAACCAGTGTGGGAACACATGTTTGCTGTAGGACAATGCCTATCATTCTGTGATATGTGTATATTTCGTTCACAAGGAGTGATTCATCTATTATGATTCGAAATGGTTTATCTTTTGGTCCTCACACTCTCCCATCCCTTCCCGTAGCTGGGCAACGACTACAAATACAATAACACCCATGGTGGCTGAACAGGCATGTTATATCCCCTATTAATGTGGCGCCGTAAGCCCGGCCCAGGCTGGTAGGTAGCCTAATAGCCGGAGCTAACAGGTATTCTAGAAACCCAAAAACATAAGAAAGACGGCTGGTAAAGTTTGTCATCAATCGCTGCTATGTCTTCTCACAGCTCCCCTTTATGACCTAATTAGATCAGGTATTCTTTACACAGCACTCGTTCCTTACTGCATCCTTTACATCTGCAGCAAAGCAGTCATGACAACGGATACAAGGAAGAGACCGATCTGGTCATTTCGTTAGTTTTCGAGTCATGTAATGCAAGGTGGCTGAGGTTATCTCAGCAATGGACGCTTACCGAAACACCAGTTACTACGCCGTTTCCGGGCACCGGCTGTCCAGTGGCGGTTAAGTTGGGCAGAACACCTCCGCCAGTGCCCACCGGTACTGTCGTGGTTGTCATCGTCGAGTCCATGTCGGTGGCAGTCGACGACATAGCCGTTGTATCGGTAGGAACAGAAGTACTATCTGTCATAGTCGAATTCACGACTGCCGTGACGGTATCTGTAACGGCGCTGTCCATCGTTCCATCAGTCGCCGTGGTGGACATGGCACTTGTGTCATCGGTCGTGCTCATGGGAGCATTGGTGGCATCGCCGGAGTCGGTAGAATCCGGAGCAGCCGTAGTGCTAGCATTTGTAGGGTCGGCAGCTTGAGTTGTGTCGGCCACAGCATCGGTGGAGCCGCTGTCCATGCCCATGTTATTCATCTGAGCGAAAGCCATGCCCGCAAGGGCCAGGATCGCAATTCTCTTGACCGCCATATTTTACTTGATACCAGATGGGCTACCAGAATATAGTATGACCAAACGAGTGAAGACAAGTTGGCTAGATAGAAGAGACGAGAGAGCAGACCGGCCAGTCAACCGGAAGATAAGGAGAACAGTCGGTTGAAGAACCCCATGTCGTGAACAAAGACGGTGGCAATGTCTTTGACGTGATGCAATGATCATAGGCCTATCTACTACCCAAGGGAATCCCAATAACCGAGGAGGGCTTTGACAGCATTCCATAAGACTCGTAAGGGGAGCGAGCATGTCTTTCATTCTCCGTTGCCACGCCGGGCAGCTGTTGAAAGCGAACGGATGTCTCTCAAACGGCCCAGGTTATCAAGACATTTTGAAAACAGCATACCAGCAATTGGGGTCCTTTCGTGATAAACTAGAGACAAAGATGCTATTATGCAATGGTATAATCTAGATGCCCATTAGTGCATAATTTCTTAGCCATCAACCCGATATTGAGGCGAAGTCTTGTTGGGACTTTAATTTCCCTTTAGCATACGGCGGGTGTCCACGATGACAGCGTAACTTGACCTATGATGAGTGAGATGGGTGCACACCTACGTACTATTACAATGGCAGGTACAACATTGGGTACATACCTAGGCATACAAACCACAATAGCATGCCAGTTCTTCCAACAAAGACGATTACCACTTTGGCTCAATGATCAAGTGGTAAGAACTGCATAGTCGCCAGGAATAACCGCCCCCACGGTCAGAAATCGTGCGCTGTTTTCCGGTTGAACGTTGAGATGCCGGCGAGAAGAAGTCAGGAAAATGCTACCTCGCAACGCTTTTTTCGCAATTTCTTTTTACTCCATTTTCTGCGATTAACTAGGCGTTTTTGTAGCCTGACAGGAAGAAAGGCTATGTTATGATGCAGCGTTCAAATATGGGCGAAACCTGGCTGTTGCGCATTTTCTGATCCATTTACTGTTTACGCAGCCTTTCCTTTCTGTCTCTGTGTGTATATCGAGATGCCCTGCTCAAATAGGGGAGAACCCTTTTTTTTTTCTTCCCCTCTAGGCCTCGCATCTACTACCGCTGGTACTTTTATGCGCCTTCCGCTGCACATAAGATACGGATAGGATAGGGCGATTAGATAGACAAGGCTTCGAAACTTAGCCCAGCTGTTTGCCAGCTGCATCTTTATTGAGCAAGAGAGGCGGATCGACCAGCTCAGGTTAAATATCCGCTGTAAATCGAAATGATAGGACCCTCTTTAGATAGTTTGCCACCTGCCACCTTCCAGCGGTACCCTGGTCCGAAATTTTATAACCATCAAATCATTCACACCAATAGCGCTAGCCTTGTTCCTAGCCGTGCTCTCTCATCCGCTCCTTTCAAATTGCTTTCATATCTATGTTTGAAAAACTCAATCACGTTGAGGGCCATATTATCGACAATGCTTCAGGCCTCGAATCGTTCATATGTCTGCTGGCAATGTGCTGTTGGGCGACTGGGGCCTGCTCCCCTTAGTGCACTGTCTAGAACGTCTGTAGCTTGGACTCTTCACGACACAGCGCAACTCATCAGCCCACTATCTAGAAGAGTAAATAAGAGCTGTCCTAGTTACCGATCCTGCATGAGACTAATAGGCTTGCAGGGTTTCGCAACCGTGAAAAATGCACGGTCTGGTTATGATCACATACAGAGTTCTCGGCGGGGGTTCTCACCATTTCGTCACAAGCTGCGGCAATGGGAGCGAGAGAACCAGGTCCCAGGGGAGCAGATGGCGCCTGATGTCGCAGAAGAAGCCCAGTTATACAATGCCGTCACGCGGCCGCAGAATGTGAGCATGTTGCAGGTCAAGCCTGACGATAACACGCCCTTGTTTCTTGGCGACGAGTTGATAGATCTGCGCTCTGATGATGCCATGTTAGATGCTGGCGACTTAGTTGAGTTGAGGTGTGTATTTCAACTTTGGTAGCGCAACTTATGACGCACCTCATACTGACCTTCTACCAGCGCTGCCGGCTCGAGACGGCCTCTACTTGCCATCTGTCTAGGTCGTATCAACGGAATTGAACACTTCTACACAATCAGTGGCAAGTGGTTCGCTGCCCTAGGAATCAACACATTGTTTGTCGTCAATGGATTTGCTAGCCGCGAGGAGATTGAGCCACTCATAGATGCCCTTAATTTGGATTCTCTTCTGGGCGAGACCTTCAACACGCTACAAGATCTGGGAGAAGGGCCCTCGCGAGCCACTGGGGCAAGGCTTTTGCGCAAGATGTTACAGTTCGCTCAGGATGCTGAAGCTGTCTACCAGGCCAATGTCGGCACACTTGACGCGTCTAGTTCCTTCATAGGAGACCCTCTAAAACATCGTTACCTCACCCTTCACGAAATAGCCACTCTTCTCCTACCGGAGAAGGAGAAATGGAGCGGTAGATTCCGTCCCCCTGCTTTGTATGCCGTCCACCGCTCTCTCCTCCAAGACGAAGTATTTTTCAGGCCACTTCGGCATACCGGTCACAGAAGATCATATCTGTTCGAGGTCAGCCCCCTTTCGGAGGTCCAATCGATACAAAAGGTAGATAAGATTGTGCGTGCCCACCTGGACAATCTGGGTAGTCGTAAACCCACTGCGTCAACTACCGAATCCACTCTTGCGTCTTTCGCGAAAAGGGCGCAAGCCGTGATCGATTCCAGTAGGGAATTTCGGGAGCAGTTGCGAAAGGACAATACCTCATCACAGTCAAGACGGCCACCTATAGAACCAGAGTGGACCGAGTCAGATCGGGACATCTTACGGTTCGTCGAGCTTTGGGCTAGCTATCAGAAGTTCCCGCCTCACTCACGCCTGCAAACTATAGGCTCCACTATCTTGCGAGCGGTTGGCCGTTACGAAGACTCGCCGGGATATCTGCCTTCCACGGGCTGGACTTTACTGCAAGAAGTCGGCTGGATACCGACATGGGAGATTCCAGCCCGATACAGCGTGCGATTCCCAGACGTAGAAATCAAGCGAGGTGGTGGCTACATCCGTCCATTCTTTGGCATGCTCGACAGGCACTTGAAGGATGATATGCTAGCATCCATTAGGAAGCCGTTTAAGGGCAGTACAGCCTACTGTATCGACGATATCACAGCCGGCGAGATAGATGATGCAGTATCGCTCGAGCGAACATCAAATCTAAAGGAGTATTGGATACATGTGCACGTTGCAGATCCGGCCTCGGCCTTCGCTCCAGACACCCCGGTAGCCAAATATGCGGAACTCATTCCCGAAGCAATTTATCTTCCGGGCCATGCTGAGGCCATGTTGCCTCAGAACCTCATCCATGACCGATTCTCGTTAGGACGGACTAGGCCCTGCCTTACCTTTAGTGCATTGGTGAATGAGTATGGGGTCGTGCTAGACGAGAAGATTACGCCTCACACCTTAGAAGATGTCATCTACATGACGTATGAGGATGCTGCCTCAGTTATCAACGAAACCCGACATGATCCCTGGAACAAGACGGAGCAGTGGAGTGTTGGCAGGCCGCCCAAAGTCAAGGAGCCGAGAAATAGACGGATGACTCAGCCCCAGGAACTGACGAAGGAGCAGAAAGACGACCTGGACATTCTCTATGGACTGGGTAGCCGGATGCAGGGCCACCGGTTAGGCAAAGGGGCAACCCCAATATTCCGACCTCGAGCAATGGCATCCGTTCACTTTGAGCGCGCCACGAAAAAGGATTCAGGGAGCTTCCTCGCCTCCGATGACCCGGCGATCCAAGTGCGATACTCGAAGCCCTCCGCTACCGGACTGGTAGAGAACGCGATGAAACTGGCCAATGAGGTTGCCGCCCGTTGGTGCTACGAGAGAGGGATTCCGATCCCTTACCGCACGCAGCCTCACGCGCTGCGCAATGCGGCCGCCGTCCATCAATTCGCCCAGAATGTGATCAATCCGGCTCTGGTAAGCGGAAGGACTCCCGACGAGAGGGTGTGGAGGCAAATGCGATCCTTACTGGGCATCGACGACATCTCGACGACACCCGGGCCGCACTTCACTCTGGGCAGCGACATGTACACGAAGGCGACGTCGCCTCTGCGTCGGTTTGGCGATCTGATCGTGCACTGGCAGATCGAGGCGGCGCTGTTGGAGGAGAAGAGGCTAGGCCGTAGTCTCCTCAAGGGCAAGGGCAAGTTGGGGAAGAGCGACGACCTCTCGTTCTTGCCGTTCTCCGGCGAGACGCTCGACCGCATGCTGCCGATGCTTCGGCTGCGTGAGAAGCAGGCGCGCGCGCTGACCAACATCGACGGGCCGGAGCAGTGGATCCTGCAGGCCATGGAGCGCGGCTGGCGGTACGGGGAGGGGGAGACGCCGCTCCCGGACACGTTCAAGATGACGATACGGCTCCTGCAGAAGACGACAGCCCTGGGCCAGCTGGACTGGTTCGACCGTGCGGCCATCCTGCGGTTCGAGGACCTCAACGACCTCATCGTGTCCAAGGACCTGCGCGTCGGCGACGAGCTCGAGGTCCGCATCACCGACATCGACGTCCACAGCAACCGCGTCTTCGTCGAGGCCGTGGCCCTGGGCGACCTGGAAAAGGTCAGGAAGTTACAGGAACTGAAGGATTGGCAGTTTATCACCGACAATAAAAGGTTCCGGCTGGTGTCGAAGGCGTCAACGACAATGCCGATCAAGAGGAGCGAGCGCGAGAGCGAGACCCAGAGCAAGGAGACCGTAGAATGAAGATGAAGATGAAGATGAAGACTAGCCTAAGCTCAAGCACACACAACTGCAAGCACAAACACAAAGCAGATAGTAGGGCTACATACACCTGTAATCTGTATGATGGAGGGATTGCTGTGGCAGTGGTGTACGAAAACTGTGTAAAGCCTACCTGTATATCTAGAGATCCCAAAATGCATCTCCTACCACATGCAACCTACTTGTGGATAAGATTTATTTGTACCGATAGATTAGATGTAATAATACCACTGCTAGAAAGAGAGAATCATATGAATCATTAAAAAGCCAACATATAGGCATGTATACATACACAGGGATGGGTATGTGTAGCAACAGCTTAAAAAACCAGGTAACTCCGAGTCGCTTGGGTAGGTTGCTTATGCGTACATTTAAATATCGAGCACCAAAACAAGGACTGTCTCCCTAGATTTAATACAAAATACACTTGTGCTAGCAGGCTATAGCATAGGCACAAGCTCTCTTTAACAAATAAGTAATCCCTTGCGGAATTCCCTATATACACATTTAACTACAGCGAACATACTCATCGTCTAACATATAAACCGAGCATTGCATATCAATAATCACGGGCAAAGTCTTATGACACAGCATATAGGCAGGCAAGTAGCCAGATAGAGACACCAAAAACGAGCAGGGAGAAGGGAGAAAAAAAAAAAAAAAAGGGGGGGGGGGGAGGAAAAAAAAACAAAAAAAAAAAAAAAAAAAAAAAAAAAAAAAAAAAAAAAAAAAAAAAAAGAAGAAAAAAAAAAAAAAAAAAAAAAAAAAAAAGGGGGGGGGGGGGGGAAGCATGAACCCTAAATAATATATGTTCCCTATTTATTGCCCCGAAGCAGAAAGGCATTTTCGATAGACCAGCTACTGACCTCCAGCCGTCAAGAAGAATGCTGCTCGACTATTAACAGATACCTGGAAGCCACTGAGCGATTATTTTGATAGCAAATATCCAGCTGCCTCGGTCCCGATGAATAATCCCGTATTCCTATTTTCACCCATTTTAATGGCATGTAATGTAATGTAACGTAATGTATTGTATTGTTTTCGTGTTCGCGAGAATACCAATTGCTTGCCTGCTCTTTGGTCGTATCCGTATACGAATCATCATTATTATTATGTAGGCAAGTCCGTCTTGTCCTCTTTGAACGCTTTGAAAGCCCGACTCGCGTGTATTGCCGGAATAAAGGAAGTTTTGATACAGTGACTTGCCATCGTAGCATCGTAAGATCAAAAGTCATTCGAATCCGGGCTTCCATTCCAAACGCCTTTAATAACGTAGTTCTAGACGATATGTCTCCGGTAATCGCAACTGCTTTCGGGCGCCCCTTTTCTACCGGTGGGTATCATATTCGCAAATTCCTAAGCTCTGGGATTGCCCGTGCCAAGGCCCCAATCAGGCGAGATGAGCAAGTCGGAGAAGTGGCGCTAGTACCTTCACCGTCTCCAGCCAACATTCCAGATGACGTGGGCGATATCCCTAGCTGTGTTGACTGTGTCAATCACGCGACCAATAATTCCATCGTTGGGTTGTGGACCGCCCTCTTCGTACGGCATGAACATACCAGACTCGGTTCGGCGCATGCCAGCTGGGTCCCCCTCCAGGCTACTTGTAGATGTAGTCCGATGGAGACCAGGCCGCGAAGATCCGTCACCACCATTGGAGCTCTTAGTCGGCTCGTTGCCTATCTCGTCATCCTCGTCATCCTCATCCTCCTCGTTATCATCTCCAAAGAAGAACCCCCCCGACGCCTTGGATGGCCGTAACGTCTCTTGTGAGGATGATGGTGATATCGTCGGGCTGTTCCGGGTGCTGTGCTTCATAGCACTGTCAGGAGGCACTGGGGAGTCTTCTCTGTATTTGAGTGTAGTCGATGGGAGCATCGCAATCGTCTTGCTCTCGTTATTCGAATTGGAGGGTGTCTTCTTTCGTAGATATATAGGCTTCTTTCTAGACTTAGTTGTCTTCATCATGATAGCTCCGTCATCGGAATCGCTATTATAATTCCAATATGGATCTGCATCCTCCTCCTCATCGTCGTCGCCCTTCACATCAACGGCAATACATTGCTTGACTTGTTCGTCAAAATGGATGTGCTTTCTCTCGGTTGCAGGTGATGCTGCACCTGATGTGGCAGTTGAAGGGAAAAGACTTGTGTTTGCCCTACTCCGTCGTCGTTGGGAGAAGGGAAACGTAACGAGATCTGTGTGAGCACGGTGCAGGATAGGACGAGGTATCCTGTTATTACCATCCTTCTGCTGGGCCTGTACAGCTGCTGCAGCTTGCTTAAGTAGTGAGGAAGATGATATCGACCGTTGCAGCATGATCTCTGACATCGATCGTTTCTTCAGAATGGGCTTCTTGCGAATAAACGAGTCTGACCTTGACAAGGTGGAGCTGGTCCGATCGGCACTGTTGTCCAGCATGGTACTCTCACGCGTCTGGAGAGGACCATACAGCCAAGTGACATCGCAGTCCTTGAGCCTTGGCAAGCATTAGTGTGGCCTGTTACAAGGAAAGAGAAATAGTCACATACCAGTTGAGTGTCTCTGGGGATACCGTTTTTAACCCGTACTTGGCCTTCATCCACGTTCTCCATGATGCGTTTTCCAGCCGTGGCGCATTAGCAAACTCCCTCCTCTTCGTCGTTATATAGCGCCACGAAGACCAGATATCCTCTTCTCTCCAATTGTGCGATAAGTAGTCCACATGCTGAGTGGGATGCTGCTTCACCGCTGTGTCATCTTCGGCATGCTCTCCTGCAACTGGCGATGCCGGGCGGGTGATACTAGGAGGCGTGTCGTCTGGCGGAGAAATTGCATACGAGCTTTCCGATTGATGGGGGTTCAGATCAGTTTCAAAATCTTCAGAATCGTCGAACATGAAGTATGGATTATCGGCATATTCGGAAAGAAGAAGTGAATCATGGTCTTGGTTAAGACCTTCATCCTCGTACTGCCCGTCCAGGGATAAACTCGTGGCGGGTGTAGAGGCATATGAAGGGTCGATTTCACTTTCGACGTGGACGGTATCGGGAGTATCGGCGGGAGAAGAGGGACTAGAGGACGGGCTGGGGTCGGGGACGGCGACACATTGAATCGGCAAACGCTGACGGTTTTCGTGAAAAAGTTGATCTATCCTAGAAGTCGAAGCCGATTTGTGGAAGCCCTTTGAGCTGCTCGACGCGAACTTGGACTGCGAGTGTGACCGCCGTAGGGGGGAAGGAGAAAAGAGATCTCTCTCCTCCGAAGGGAGCACTACGGCCATATTCGCGAATATCTTGTCGAACCTGACAAGTACTGTGCACTCCTCCGACTTAACCAGGTATTAAAAATACCGTGTCCGCCTTCATTTGCCAACCGTGCGTTCAGCTGACGCCTTGGACGGTATCGGCAGTCGAGTCCAGGTATGTAGTGGGTTGTGAGACGACACCTAAGACCAGTTCTTTGTGGGGAGGAAGGGAATCGGGGAACTGCTCCTCAAGTGTCCAGAAACGGTATGTATGCAGTGCGTGCCAGGCTTATTAGGATTGCTTATGTGTCTGGCAAGGATCGAGTAATACTTTATAAGGTTTGATAATAGTATCGAAATGTCTAACACCAAAGTGACCAAACGAAGGTGGAGAGGTGGAGAGGCAGGAAAGCAGGAAGGAATTTCGAGAGAGATGGTGTCGAAAGATTATGCGGAGAATCCCAAGTAATCAATCAATTCATCGCGACTAGTGGCGGACCGGCTGGACTGTTTGTGAGAGGAACAGAAACGATCGATTTGGCAAGTTTGCGGCTTGTGGTGATTAACGAATGGGCTTCGGCACTAACGAGGGTTCGCGGCAAAATCCCAAGAAGATTCTGTTGCTCACACTTCACCTACGCACATACGACAAATTCTAGACAGTACATACAGCACATGTAGGTAGGTAGTCACGGGCAAAGTCCTGCGCTGTGGTTGGCAGGAAATAGGTAAGCATTACTGCTGGGGTGTCGTGTGCGTGGTGGGCGACAGGTGGAAATCCGGGAGATCGGATGGTTGCAAGGGCTGCAAGGGTTGTCAGATGGGACTTTGGGGGAGTCTGAGACTCTTCATTAAGTGGGTTACAGTGGGCCAGGGTGCAGTGTAGGCCTCGTCAGTGGACACCAGACCAGAAGACTGGACACTCGACAGAGCTGGACACTGGGATTCCTACCCCACTTTTTCGCATGGCGCGATAGCGGGGACTCTGTGCCTTTTCCCTGTACCTTGGTTAGCGCTACCATACAGCACTTACGCGATGTCCCCTAGAGTACAGTAGCAATGATACAGTAAAAAACGTTTGGTTTGCCTACTGTGGCTTGGGAGGTTTATTTGGTGGAAGGTCAGAAGGAGGCGGATATGATAGGTTGACTAGCCAGCAGTTGGAGTTGTGCTAGATAGAAAATAAAACGGTTCTGCAGGTGTCGATGCAGGTGTATGCATATCTATCAAAGGAATCTCGGGAGTGGTGATAGACGAGAGGCGTAAGCGGTACATACTATAGAAGCTAACTACCTGCCTGTGTTACTACATGTATCTGCCTACTGATTATTAAGGCTACATATCTACATACTACGATAAGAAAACATAAAACAGCCTTGAAAACAAGCCAAATCATCTGTATGCATGACAGGAATGTCAAGTCGAGCACGAGCACAAATTCAAGGGGGCATATCAGGGAGCTGATGGTAAAGTGCAGCGCACTACTGCATGGGCGTGCGTTGCTCCCAGGGCTCGTCGATGGACATGTTGGTGGGGGGACAAGTCTCGAGTTACTAAGTTCGCCCTGCCCCAACTTGGTAAGAATACAAATTATAGCCTACCTAGGTACCTAGACTAGGTAGTGAGAAAATAATGCCTCTTTACTACTTATAGGTTAGAGAGAGTCTAGTGATGGTTTTACGAGGCGTGGGGGACATTGTCGACAAAGACGAGAGAGCGGGCATATGTACTGTGTTATGTAGACACAAAGACTCGGTTCTATTATTATAGTACCATTATTATCGCGACCGTAAAATGCATCGGTTGGTCTCGAACTTCAAGACGGTTGCTCTTTTGTCTCACGATTAGGGAGAGCGACTAGATAGATAGTAGATACTAGGATGCGCCGAGAAGGGAGAGAAATTTTGGGAAAGAAAGGATCGGCAGGGATAGCCCACAATAGTTAGTCTAGAACGTTTTTAAAATTCCAGGGCAAAAAAAGGGCACCGAGCTTTATTCACAAAAGTCATTGTAGGTACATCTGTACTACCTCTGAGATAGGTTTTTCCATAATGAATCACAATGAGAATCTTACCTGAGCCTGGACTAAGCCTGGACTGAGCATGACCTGCTTTTACATAACTAAAATAAGTAAACCTGTACGACTTTTACAGTAATATACGGATTAACATAAATAGGTTAAAATAAACCAAGTACTGTGTAGTATACTGTAGGTACGATCTGCTTTAGCATAGACTAGAAACGAGTTAAAAGAACAAGCACAAACACCTCAGGTTAAACCTTGAGTATTAATCTTGTATAGTATCGGGTAAAATGCACGTTCTGTATACATGTATTATTGTAAATGTATTAAAATGAAGAGACAGTAGCCATTTCGTTGCAAACCAGATGCTATATGCGTATTACAAATAGTAAGATCGTGCAACGGGAGCGGACTTCCTAGGAAGTCGCTCTACAAACAAAACAGCGAAAACAGAAACATAACATCGCAGATGACAGCAGTTACAGAAGGTGCAGGCCCAGGTCAGGTCAATGGCTCAGAGCTACAATGGCTCAGAGAGCTATGCCATGCGAATAGCTTCAATGAGCTGGAGAGCTCATTGAGCTCATTGAGCCTAAGTACTCATTGACCTGTAGTCACCTGACCTGCCCTTCTGTAATAAGAAAATCCCACAATGTCATGTATTGTAGAGTTCCTTTCCTTTTACTTCCTCATCCGTAGATCTTCAGCAATAGATCAGTCATACCTAGGAGCCTTGTTTCCTCTAAGGTGACGCGCCTGCAACACAGCAAAGGTAGCCGCGGGCAGTCCAGCTGTACAGGGGGCCTCATACCCGGCCTTGTTTCTGTTAGTGGGAGCCCAGGGCAGCGGATCAACTCGGATTATTTCAAAGTATCCCCAGGAAGAAAAAGTCCCACTAGGTATAAGTTGTAGTTCATCAATTTTTAGATAGTACATCTGTAAGCCCCTAACCTACTCTGTACTGGACAATGTATGCCAGATACCTATGCCACCAACGATCACAGCTGGCTCGATCTTGCCTCTACAACTTGACCCCGTAAACCCATCCCTAGACAGGATCGACGAGTACAGTTATATTACTATCCCTTCGGGTTGGAAGCTACGGTTTTGTTCTTGTGCTATCATGACGAGCATAGCTTTCTCGTTTCCTCTATGCTATCTCCTTAGATAGTTGCTGTTCTTAATCTTTTAGCCAACTTGACAAATATAGCTTCCCGGTTTTGCCCCTGACTTGTTGTGTTATCCTGCCGAAAAGGAGCTTGTTCTTTCTCTAGTCCTACTAAAAAGGCCCATGTTTCTCGTTCTGTGCTGCGCCATTGTCCGAAGGCTTAGTTGTCGCGGGAGGGTCGCCCAATCTCGTCCACTACCGGTTCCCCAGATAGTGTCACGTTTTGTGCAAGCCGCAATCGGTGCCGGCCCTTCTGTCTTGCCAGCGTCCCCGCCCCGGCTTTGTTTTCTTTGCCGGGGACACCCATAGAGATATGGAGGCCAAGACATGATAGCTTTCGGACTGCCGAAATAACCTTTTTGAGCATTATGCTGTCATTAGCGCCTTTTATATCTTGGAGGCTCTTTGGATCTTGTCCAATTTAGTGATTTACGAGCTGGACGGCGTGCAATGACTCAGAAAAGACTACAATACTTTGCAGGTAGACGCCGTTTTGAAAGCCTTGCTTAATAGTTGAGCGAACCAATCCTAGTGCATGTAGCATAGCGAGCATGCGCGCTCTTGTAACTGTCTTGACGTTATTTACGAAGCCGTTTCGGCCTGCGATGCCAAATTTATGTTCTTGTGTTGGAACTCGACAGTTCTGGATAACGCCCGTTGTTGCACATTCGGCGTGCTGAGCAAGACCTATACCGACGCCGAGGCGGTGCAGGTAGTCCACAGAAAGTATGTATTGCTAAGACGATCTGCATCGTCTTCGTGTATGTCTCTGCCTCTGTCATCGCGGCTAGTCAAGATGTTCCTACGGATGGTGATGTCGTGATGTATGTAGTGGACCATATGTACAATACGGATGATCCTGGCCATGGATTATGGCAGCGTTTACTCGTGACCCAGTTGTAAACGTGGTTGCCTGGGTTATACGCTGGTTCGACCATGAGGCTTGTGGGAAGGATCGCTGCAATACCGTAGATGCTTAGATCTTGTCTTTTATGCTCTCCCTATGTGGAGGTTTCTACTTATATAGTAAAGAGAAAGTTAGTAGAAATCAATGTGAGTGCCCATGTGCTTAAAACGGATTCTGTACAATATGGTTGATTTGCTAGCATCGGACCGTTTCAGTTACTCGTTTTAGTAGTTTAACCGTTTTACCGTTTATAACTTATACCAACACTTATTTCTCCCGTCTACATGAAGGTGGACAATATTCCATTGGAATGTTCAAGCTCTTGGGGTCGCAGACATACCTGCCCTAGGTACCTACATGCAATGCTACCTGAATTGGCTTGGTCTACATGCGTATAGAGCATACATGTATCACCCACAGGTGACTGCAGCACAGCACACGTACCCGGCCGACTTCGGTACCTCTATGTATAGTAGCAGCCTTTGATGATAAATTCAATTTGTCCCATTCTCTCATTCTGACTTTACATATCTCCGTACGGAACAGAATGAATACGAGTTTTCTAAACTCGATGTTAAGCTATGGGTGACGACTACTTTACAAATCACAATTGAAACGGAGAATCAACTACTTACTCGTGACTGCAAGTAGATGGTCGTCTCATCTTGCTACAATATTAGCAATAGGTAATCGGGACACGCAAGTCCTCGACAGTCAACCTCCAGTATCATTATCATGAGCCGGCGCACGAAGGAGTGATTGATTGGTCAGGCAGGGGGCATGGAGCATGGAGGTTAAAACCACTATCAAGGTCCACAAACCCCACAACCGCAGGTCAAACCAATGAAGTAAAATTTCACGGTGTCGTGATGCGGCTTCAGCCCGCACTACAAGCAACTTGACAGTTCCTATCTTTTCCTCTAGGACTGGCTTTTGATGCTGTAGGATTCGCTGTACGGAAGATCGCTCTTACTCAACAAGCATAACCTAACGCTGGTCTGGCAGTATCACGTATACCTAACCTACTGTACAGATCTGTACTCGACAGATAAGGTCTACTATGTAAGCTTTTTAGACTCCCAATTCCCACCCCGCATCCGGCCTCCACCTGTCATTGGCCGATCACGCGCCCCTTGCTTCTTTGACGCTCTCTTGTTCAACACCCCGCCTCCATCCTATCCATACAGTAGGTAAGTAAAACAGATCGACCTCACCTAGGTGTATAAAATTAACTGATCATTTCAAATATGGGATCTACATAATTTGGGATCTACTGTACTATGTATCTGGGCCATCTCTCTTCTCTTCACTGGACAATTGATGGAACCGGGTTTGGATTCCTAAACAATTGGTCGACCAAGAGCGGTAGTTAGACATCACTTCTACTTACTTAGTGCCTATCTCCCTGCATAGGATGAATGCAGAGCTCAAGGATGATGATGATGATGATGCAATTGTCTTAATGCAAAGGGGCACTGGCTCTCTGTCAATTCTTACGTACGGCTTATCTCATTTCCCGTCACTTTTTTGTTTCTATATGCACCAGGTTACACCGCAAACGGTCAGTAGCACATTTTTCCCAAGAGCAGGATATCGCACAGGTGGTTACTTTCGTCGCGGCAAGCTTCCGACCCTTTAGCAATGCTTCTCTGGGGTTCCTCATCACTAGTGCTTATCGCCTACATCTCTCCTGTCGTTCCATTGCCCTCCAGGGCTTAAAGTCGTTGATGTCCGACGCTGATCACGACTCGATATTCTATCTACTAGAACAGGTAAAGGAGCAATGTAGGGGACTCAGGAGCTCATCACGCACTTTGTACGATTGAACGTGAGACTTCTCGTCACCTGCTTCAAGCTAGGTATCCATCTAACATAGGTTACCGATCCTATCTACATATCTACCTACATACCTACCTACCTGCTAATAAAGGTAATAACGTTGATAACGACGAAAGCTTGTTTTGGGTTCTACCGTTGTCGATCCTCGATTATATCCTGCCCAAGCTGGATTCGTATACATACTTAACACACTAACCTCTGCTTCTGCATATAACCTATTCAATGCTCATTGCTCGTCGAGGAGGACCCAGGTCAGGTAGTTCAGCTCCGTTCCAGGGCCGGCGGGTAATTCCCAAGCGCACAAAACGTTTAATAATGGAGAACAGTATGTATGTAGTACCTACATAGTGCGGCATCAACAACACGTACGCACTCATCTATAGTAGTACACTTCTATAGATGTTACCGGAACCACCCGGAGGTCAGGACAGGATCTGTCTGTCCTCTGGTTCCCCGACTACATACATACACAGTAACCCAAATATATAAATTGAAATGAACAGGCCAAAAAATACTACAAAGTCGCAATCATGAGGGATGCATAATGATCTCACCGGTTCGGCGCCGCGTTGACCGGTCTGATGTCTATGTGATAAGGTTATTTACCTACCTACTACCTCAAATCAACTCCGAATACCTATCTATGCATAGTTTCTTCAGTAACATAGGTTAGACGATTTTTTCCTCTCTGCTACCTGCATCTTTATCTGTCCCTCCGATGGAGAAAACCAGGCAGAATGATACCATCTCCAGTGTGCACATGAACATAAAATACTTACGCAGGTACAGACCTCGGTAAGGCAAGATGCTTCTGTAGTACTAACCGGATGAAAGTAGGCACAGCTACAACACTGTCAAAACAAAAATACGATGGTCATATAAGGTTCATTCAAATCAAAAACACAACACTCATTTTATTGGTCGGTCGGGCTTCTCACCGGAGCCGCTGGGAGGCATACCCGTGGACGCACCACATCGTGAGGTTCTACGGTCAAACAACCGAGACGAACCGAACCAAACAGACACCCATAACTAATATAAATGACATAATACTCCCACATACTTACTTGCATACACGTTTTGCATGTTATACGCATGTAGATTCGACGTGTGTATGTATGTAGGTATCCTTCTATGCGCCATGGCCATTGGTATCATGAACGCTATGAACGTGTCTTGACTCGGTTAGACATATTATATATTATATAGAAACGCACAGGAGAGAACATATACAGGAACATGTTGACGCCAGCAGCACGCGTACGTCTGACGCGCGAGGCTTATCATAGTACTTACACTATTGTATATAGATACGATCGATCGACTTCAGACCAGAAAAAAATCCGAGATTTATCTTTATTTCCACACGTGTAGAACTATCACCATGTACTATAAAGCCGATATTTTACATACAGTAACTCAAGTACTTAGGTTAGCTGATAGAGTTCTTATTCATAGCAAAGGGGAAAGGCTTGGTGGCTTGTTGACAATGCACATCATTTCCTTAAATCGCGATGTATCTCTATTGTAAGTATTTTGAGCGACGTTGCAGTTAATCTGTAAGCTACCCAATGTATGTGGGCGCGTATGTGAGTAAGTATATTCTGCATCACCAGCACCACCAACAACAACAACAACAACAACAGCAATAGCAATAGTTCGTTTATCTACCCTACCTGCTTTACCTATTTACATCTCTCGAAGGTATAGATATCCACCTCGCTACTTACTTCCCTGTCACATCGTCCATGTACGGAAATACCTGGGTTATGGTTACATTTTTTTTGCCCCGGCCTTACAGCAAAGCAGCCTTTCATTCCCACCCTACCTGACCTACCCACTTCTACTTTAACCTACCATGCATATACATGATGCGTACGAACCTGCATAGGAACGCCTCCTCAGCCCATCTCTTCTTGACCTTCCTTTCCACTTACAATGCGTTTCTTCTTCCCTTCCCTTTTTTTTTCTTGCCACCTCGGAATCACCTGTTTATTCCCTTCTCGTCTTATCTTAACAATATCGTTCGATAGGGTTTTATATATGCATATACATGTATATAAGTACTGATAGATACTACCTATACATGGTAACTATATTGCCTAAACTAACTACCAACCTAGGTATAGGTATATAATAAGTGATTAATTATTACTCGATGAAGCTGCCTACATATACATATATCCAAATGGCACATGATTGCGCGGCATCGACCGAGGGAGAGTTGTGTGAGAGTCAGTGGGCCGGCGGTTACGCAGCTGATGAAACGTACAGGACGTTCGTTATCTTGCTTGCTCGAACTCCAATCCCACATCAGGAGAATATCAGGAACGAAAGGCCCGGTTAACCATATAGTAAACATTATATACCTACAGCTGTATACTGCATATTATTATATCTGCAGACTGCGGCATGCTGGAAGAAGCAAGCCGTTGGAAAAGAACAACAACACTCATTCGACATGGGATATTTACACAACTACGCGGTGTTCGATCAAAAGGATCAAAAGAATGAAAGGAATATGGTCCATCAACTGTCCGGGGTATAACTGTTGGCATCCTGCTGTAGTAACTACTGCACATACTTGACTACTGCATGTACTGATTTAGGCACATCCCTCCTTGGAAAATGTTTTTGTAGGAATTATATATATAGATACTCTTCCTGTCATGTCAAACCTCGGGCCGGGCATAATTATGATAAAGAACTTAACTTAGTCGCGCGTGCGCGTCACCTTCTTCACCGAAAATCTTCAAGCATAATAATCCAAGAGGCTTATTATCATAATTACTAGTAGGGCTTGCCTGCTTGCTTATTTACTTATTTGCTGCAAGGTACGGAATGGAATAATACGCACGTAATACATACCTAACCTACATACCTAATAAGAGAGAGAGCCAAGCCAAGACCACAAGCCAAGCCGTTTGTTCCATGTATGATATGCATAACATAACATGACACGACATGGATACATGACAACTTGGAGGGGAGCTCGGAAGAAAGCCAGGACATACAAGGCAAAGAAAAATGAAAAGATTAAGAAAATATCAAACTCCCATCCTTCTTGTTAAATATAACATGATAATGATACCATAATGAAATACCTACTTACACACCTGGCTAACCACTTCACGGCACAAGATGCACAATGATTTGAATTTTATTTCTTTGGAGATATTTCGTTTACTAAACACTACTTGCTGCTGTTTCAACTTCCTGTAGGTACAGAAGTACCTTGCTCAAAGCATCGTCTGCCAAGGCGATTTATATGTCCAAATCCAGATTGATACTCCATAGTACATCTGTATGCAAGTACCTGTATTGTAATATTGTCGTCATGAACTCAAATTCTTTATCTATCTTGGTTTTTTTTTCTCCCGGCGCCCATATGTATAAAATATATCTGTTTAATGGCTGTCTGATTGGTGATTTATAGTCAAACAAACAGGCGTCGTTCTCCCGGATGCCTCTTTTTATATGCACATTTCATGATTCTTCCCAGGCCTTCTTTCTAGGCTACTCCTCTATATGGGTCGATTTGTCCATATTCCGCTACAGCCAAGCGAGACGGGCCTAGTTTTTAGGCTCATAGGTGTCTAGAAATCTGTCGCATATATTTCTGGCATCATAGCCATTGCTTGAGTCATGAATCTCCACCACTTGCTTGTTTGGTAGCCCAAATTCCTAGGGCCGACAAGCGTCGATCCGTATCGTATAGGCTAATTCAGCTGCCTTCTGTTGACCTGGGAGCGAATGCAATTTCCGCAGGTAAGCGGAATGAAGCACAAAACATATCTTTCTTCGGCGCCACAGCCCTAACCATCAACACGGAGGCACACCCGGGAGTTTCTGGGTCCTCGCCGGGAGTAATAGTGGCACCAAGTTCGGCCGAGATCCGCTCGCATAGTTCCACTGACTGGTCAGAGCCCTCTATCTTTACGACAAAACCATAAACGTGGATCATAGGAAGCTTGGCGGAGGTATGAGGCTCAAACAGGTGCTCACGTCCAGCGTAGAGTCCACGATAGTGAGGAAGGAAGGTGATGGCTGAACCCGGAAGGTTCATCACAAAGTGAGATATCGTCGGAGGGACAGGGATGCGCTTCTTTCGTTTCTGTGGAGAAACTGATCTTTTTGCTTTCTCTTCTGGCTGCGCTTTCTCTGCATTCGAGTCACGGCACAGCTTTTTTATATCTGTCGTAGCGGCTTCTCCGTTGACTGATGCGGCGTAGACTAGGTCGGCTGCTTTTCTAATAAAGGCTCTGCCATCTTCGTTAAATGGGCGGATCCATTGAGCTACCTGGAATCATTGTGAGCTGCTGCTGTTTTCATACTATCATCATGACGGCTATACCTTATTACGTTCCATGTTCCTTTTGAGGAACCGGTAGCTCTCGGGGTTATAATCATTGGCCCACACGAAGACACCCCGTCTGGCAGCAGGGATAACGAAGGGACCAATGCCTGCCATGACATCGCAAACGGCCTCGCCAGGCTTGAATATCTGGTGAGCTATGCGTCTATGCTCAGCTTCTAGCTTGCTGTTCCAGTACACTTTAGCGTAATCGAATGAATAGACCGATTCGTTCTCGCGCGCTTCAACATTTAGGTCGTCCTCGCCAGCTAGAATTTCATAATTAAACGTGCGGAATTCGGACTCGGAGCCGACATCAGCAATCTTGTTAATAACAGTCGTTACTTTGGGGTTCTTGTCGACTAGAACCTCGGCAATGAGCTTCTTGTAGGGCAGGTATCGTTCCCGGAGGTTCAAATGCGCTATGTGGCCTGCTTGATTGAAGCCTGTGGGAAGTCCATCGTGCTCGTCGCGTAGTTCTGGCGGAAGCAGACACCGCATCACGTCCTCGTAGGTCCAGAAATCGTAATCGAGAAGTAACTTATAAGGAATGACGTCTATTTCTTGTTTCTGCACGGCATCGCGAATGAGGGGCGTCCAGGTGTCCTGCACTGATATATAGGGGTTGTCGATCAGAAAGAGGATCCAATAACACCCGATACCGGGTCATAAATGAGCGTATGCTTACCCTCTGGCCGCACTTTGGGATCGAGAAGTATACATCGCGCGCCCATCTCCGCTAGTGTTGCGTTTGGGTGAATCACGACGGCCGGTACTCGCTCCGCCGTTAGAAGCGTCTTATCTTTCTGCAGTTGGTTGCGCCATAGCGCAATTTTCTTCTTATCCGCGACAGCAGCGGCAGCGAGAGGGACTGTCTTGTTGAAGAGTACACGGTTGAGGACACCAAAGGTGTGGTTGGCGGTTGGGGGACGGAAGAAGGCGGTCATATCCTCCTCAACTGCAGAGTCGAAATCCTGAAGTCGCCAGTGACAAAGTTAGCGTATTCTGGATTTGCTATCTGTCGCGTATTGCCAGAGTGTTATGCATATGGACTGGAAACTTAAGTAGTCAGGGACGAGGAGGATCAACGTACGGCCATGTCTAGGAAACTTTCTATGTAATTTGCCTCGACCTCGCGAAATTGTTTAATTACCTACTAGGGATCGCATCCGATTAACTTATCGACGGCTTGCAGACCCCTACGCGGGGTACTTCTGACTGCGACTAGCCCATAAAGGGTTAAAGCAATTTGATTAATAGACAAATGGAAAAGCTGCAGTTCTAGAGCTTATGCAAGGCTGATGATCGACATAACATCACATGCGTCATAGTCAGCTCACTCAATAAGGCTGACCTGGGCTGAGTAGGTAAGTATTCAATCAACCCAAGATATGTAAATTTTGGTATCACATAGGTACTTCTTTAATATAGACGTCAACACATAGTCGTACTATTACATATATTGTTCTGGAGCGCCTCATTATTATGTCGAAGAAGCGGACAATAGACTCCTATTTCGGCGTTCCGCATGCGAAGAAACCGCGTGAATACGATCCTGTAGATGAGCCTACGACATCGGTACGCAGCCCTCTCTTATATGGGAAGGAGTCGATGATGAAAAATAAGTTGTTCAATAAAAATATCCTGACATCACCTTGCCTAGAAGCATGTAGACCGTCATATTTCTCTCGATGCGAGCGATGCAAATCTCACAACGGTCCACAGACCGATAACCTACTCTATACATACGTCGTATCCTTTCCCCATACCGCACTTACCAGATGCATTAGCAACCGAGATATCAGGACCACCAGCGCTTTCTGGACGCGCGATCTCTGACCAGCCTGACCTTGATCTTTTGTATTACGAACCTTTTATTTCCAGGCCAGCCGCGCGAGAGCTGTTTGAATTTCTGCGATCCGAGCTGCCATTCTATCGCGTGGAGTACGACATAGCACGCGGTGGAAATAAGACACACATCCGCACGCCTCGGGTGAGATAGAGACCCATTTACTTAATCAGTTAATCCATTCATATTGTCAAGTGTCTATATGTCTTAGCCAAGGGCCTTCCGGACTTGTTTGGCCTCTTAGAATGAGTGCACTCTCTGGATGCTGTCGTTACCATGGTTGACGAAACAATTACTGACTGCGGTACCGTAGTGGACAACTGTTTTTGGCGTGGACGCAACAGCTTCCTTTAGGAGTGGTTCCCTATCGGATGGAAGCGTAGTGGATCTGCGGACGGGAAAGCGAGTAGAGTATAGAGCAAATCCCCGTCCTATCCCGCGATGTCTTGACGTCCTGCGGAAATCCACCGAGGCAGCAACAGGATGTCGATTCAACTTCTGTCTCGTCAACTATTACGCATCTGGTGCAGACAGCATTTCGTTTCACAGTGACGATGAGCGGTTTCTTGGCCCGGTTCCGGCAATTGCCTCCTTTTCGCTAGGTGCACGACGGGACTTCCTCATGAAGCATAAACCGCTAAAGTTGGAACCCAAAGACACTAGCAGTAGTAATGGTGTAGCGAAGGGCTCCCTTAAACTACCGTTGGGTAGCGGGGATATGGTGCTAATGCGTGGGACAACGCAGGCAAACTGGCTCCACTCGATACCGAAGCGTAGCGGTAAGAACGAGCATGATGGCGGACGCATCAATATCACCTTCCGGCAGGCTCTGGTGAGAGGCGGCACGGAGAATTATTATCAATACAACGTGGGCAATGGCCCTGTTTATAAATGGGATGCTGCTGGCCGAATTATGAAGCCGTTGATACAAAGTTCCAACGCCGCGAATACGGGTATGACCCCCTTTATGCCGTCCAACGCCTCCCCTTTTGTAGTTGAAAACCCTAACCTTACTTGTCCAACGCTGACATGCACGTATCAGCCTAATATAGTCTAACCTCAGAAACTCAGAAACCCCCAATGACAGGCCTATTTGCCCAGCTTGAAGGTCGCCTGAGAGTATTTCCGAAGCCCGTGAAGGAACACTTGATAACCAACTTCTTGATTATCCGGAGCGCAGTAAATTTCCGTCAGACGGATGGGCCATGGTGGATAGCCTTGTAGATCGACATACGGCTCAAATGAGATGAGCAGGTCCGGTTCGGAAATGACGGCTTCGGATAGCTCATTATCAATGACGTCCATGGTGATGTCCTTGGCGCTAATTTTGTCCTTCTGCACCATCTCGGTTAGGACTCTCGTAAGATCGACCATCGCTTCGCGCCCGTCGTCCCCGGAGACAAGTATGACTTCTAGGCCTTCGTCTGAGTAATCTCGGCCATGAGATCGGATCGTGGGGGCGCCCCGGGTGGAAAGCGCGAGGCCCGGGGTATGATCTTTGCCGAACCATGTTTTAAGTCGATGGGACACAGTACGATGTGTTTCGTTCATATATCGCTTGAGGATGCCTAGACGAGCAGCGGTTAATAACTGACGAGAGAAGTGAATACATGTGGACGTACCTGTTTTCTCATATACGGATAATCGCGGAATATGCGCAGCGGCGCACCATGCCGCTACATCTGCCACTTCGTTCACCAACTTCTCTAACGCATCTCTTTTCCCGTCATTCTCAAGGGTCAATATTATGCTTACGTGCTGGGGCACTCTATTAAGCATCCCCACATCCCTGGCTATATACTCGGGCGAATTATAATGGTGCTTGAGGATTGAGACAAGGCGAATGGAGACGGCATGATATGCAATGCGGATGCGGATGTAAAGTGAGAAAACGGCATGTACGATGATGTAAAGCAGCACATAGAACTGCGCTTTCAGGAATCGCCTAATACCGAAGTGCGACGAATCTTGCTTCCTTATACGGCTGTTGCTTCGCTGTCGAGACGGTGGAGCAGGGAGATAGTTCTAGCAGACAACGTTAGCAACGCCAGCTTCGACGTGATACTAGTGGGAGCTTCTGCTGGCGAGGGCTATTGGGCGAGGCTAGCAAATAGATAATGATGCGAGGGATATAGCCATGCAGGGTAGAAAGAGGCCAACCTTAATTAACTCCTCCCGCTGTTCCGGCCCAAGCTTCTTATGCCCGGACTTTTCATCTTCGCGATATAACTGCGTGTCCTTCTCCCTAAACGGCATGGCCGGGCTGTCTTTCTTTTTTTAATTCCGAGTGTGAATATGGAAATATTGTAGGTACTAGCTTGAAGCAAATTATAGAAAAAGAGAGAATGAGTGGGACAGAGAGATGCAGGGAGGCGTCGCAAGTAATGTCGCTTTTCTAATTATCTGTCCACTTGCATTGCTTCGAATGTAAGAAAATCGAACGGGGATACGATAAGTAGCGAGTGTGTAGGTTGCAAGGCAGTTCAACCGAGGCAAGACGTAACTACAGAAAATGCATACCAATCACGGTGGGCGTAGCATTGGCAAAATGACGATGGTCTTGAGGGAGTGCTCAAACCTTGAACTGATGTCAGTATATAGATACTAACTAATAAGTAGTGGCAGCGGGTGAATTTGGTGGAGCGACAGGATGTGCTTGTAGCTTGGCTTCAGCCACAGAATTGCGTGGCACCTTGGTGTCACTGCCCAAGTGAAGCTGTGCACATGCGCTCAGCTGCCCTTACCTACATGCTCAGCTGGAGTAAGTACGGCAATAACTAACCTAGGTACCTGGCCTAACCCCTAGCCGAGAGATTACTGAGCGGCCCGTTACTGGTTACCCAACCTACCTCTACTAGGTACTGAGAACAGGCATGAATTGGAAGAGGTACCTGAGCGGCTACAAGTGCTATCCCATGCAATTAAACGCTTCCCTGGACTTTGACACCTGCGATAACCTATACCACTTCATGCAACATCTCTTCTGACCCGGACCACGGCTTTACCGATGGATTCCCACGGTACTATTTCGACTCTTTAGTAGCGAAAACGACGAGTTCTAGTTGAACCGGTTTGTGCTGGGGCAGGCGATCTACACAAACAATCGACAGCTGATTGCTAGCTACAGTCGCCCATTTGCTTCCCCCTCCATGCTGTTGCCATCATTGATGCCCATAACGACGTGACCAATCTGATGGACAGGTCAGGATCTGGGTCGCGTGCCCTGTTCCCCAAGGGTCCTAGCTTCACCCTTGAAGATTTCTCGAATAAAGATTTCATTGTCCGCGACTTCGTGGACAGCCTTGCCGAAAATGCTGTAGCTCAAAACCGGCGCTCGGGCGCTGCTCAACAAGCCTTCGACCCCAAACCTCTTATAAGGGGATTCGAGAGTATGGATGGCAGATCGAGATTCTACCCTACTTCCGATTGCGCTAACAGTCGCAAACCGCAGATGCGCTACAAGGCCTCGCCAGCCTCTCGGAAGAGCTACAGGAGAAAGAATCCGAACTTCTAACTCAAGTCAGAAGGGCCGAATTACAGCACGATCAAACCCTCGACACGCTTGGCCGCAAACTAGACCAGTCTATAAACCAGTTTGAAGCCCTGGACATTACCCTCAATAACCCGAATGCGACCGACAAGGGCAGTCGCGGAGAGACGGGCGGCAACATCGCCGTACAGATTGGAGAGAAGCTTGAGGAGCTCGATCGGAAACGGAGACGGGCGCTAGATGCCAACTTCCTGATACATTGCTGGCTTCAAGTCTCGGAAACTGGTGAATTGACCTCTCTGCAGGATATTCAACGTCAAGGCGGCTCGGAGAACAAGGTCCGATGCGCCGTCATTGCGCACCAATTGATGCGCATTAGCCAAAGGTTGGATCCGGCCTCATGGAGTCAGACCAACGGAATTCAGCGGAACGGCACTACGAATGGGACCGACGGTACAGAAAGAACGCACAATACACGCGAGATACTAGAGAAGTTCTGTGAGACGCTCGAACAGGACTTGCTGAAGCAGTTCAACAACAGCTATCGGAAACAGAATTTCGACGATATGATGGAATGTGCCAAGGTGTTGCACGATTTCAACGGTGGTGCGAGCGTCATAGCCGTGTTTGTCAACCAACACCAGTTTTTCATCGATAGAGACCAGCTCATTACGGACGAGGTCACGATGGACGGAGAAACCTGGGACCAGCTTGCTGACCCAGATGCTGAGCCGCCTGGTGTTGAGCCCAGTCTTCAGTCACTCGTGGACGAAGTGCGCATTATTATGCAAGAGGAGTCATTCATTATTAAGAGGGCCTTCCCGTATTACGAGACTGTTTTGATAAAATTTATCCAAAGAATATTCCAACAATCGATCCAGCAAAGGCTTGAGATGGTGCTGGAAAAAGCCAGCACCATCTCGTCTCTTGCGTTCCTTAGGTCGCTACATTCCTCGCGGACCTATATCAGTGCCTTGATAGAGGATCTCAAGGCGCATGGACTTACGGAACACCCAGAGCCTTGCTCAGCTCAGATCGCTCAAATACTGGACCAGCAGATGGAGGAGCTGTTCGTGCCGTATATAATGGGAAATTCATATATTGACCGTGAAAAGAGGAATCTAGAAGAGCTCTTCAACTCTCTGCTCTTCCGATTTAACATCTACCACTCGAGGAGAAAGAAAGCCCCGACCGGCTTCATAGCCTCTCTGGCACAACGGACTAATCAGCTGATGGAATCCGCTAAGGACGCATATCTAGAAAGGCTCGAGTCATCCGATCTTACGCCAACACAAAAGGCCATGATGTTGAGGGTTGCTAGGGTACAGGAGACAGACAAGAACAAGAACGACATTGAAGTATCCGAAGAAGAGGGATACGTGACAACGGCAAATGCGAAGAGGATGATGACCTGGCTGGCGGAAAGTGTGCGGCGTTCGCTTGAGCTAGGTAGCCAAAGCGAGACACCCAAAGACGTTGCCATTCTCCTGAATCTTCTTTTGACGAATATGGGCCAGGTGTATGTTGAAACTGCTCTCGAGGCTGCCCTCGAGCGGGCCACGTCACAGGAGAATAGCAAGACGGAACCCGACATGTCTTACCTGCCATCAATACGGCCAGCAATTGTGATCACCAGCATCATGACCCGTTTTATCAGCACTGTTCTGATTCGGCTGGCGGAATCTAACACCACTGTGCGACGTAGCATGGAGGCGCAGTCAAAATTGGGTATCGAAGCCATCGAGAAGAAGACAAACAGTGTCATGAGGAGTACGATGGACGTCATCATCAACTGGGTCACGAAGTCCCTGGCTCAGCAGAAGAAGCTCGATTTCTTGCCCAAAGACGAGCTCGACCTGGTCGAGTCGCTGCAGACATCAACGTGCACGTCGATATGCCTCTTCCTCTCGCGGTGCACCACCCTGCTCAACCAGACCACCGACGGGCAGAACCTCGAGGTGTTCAGCAGCGAGCTCGCGCTGGCCATCCAGCGGCTCCTGTTCGAGCACTTCAAGAAGTTCAAGGTCAACGCGACGGGCGGGCTCATGGTGACCAAGGATATCGCTAAGTATGTGGCGACGCTGAAAGAGTGGCCGCTCTCTAAAGAAGTCGAGGCGGCCGTCGAGCTGCTCACGGAGATCGGCTACCTCTTCATCATCGGCCCCGAGGCCTTGCGCGAGAGGAGCAGGAACCTGGCTACAGGAGGAGCCGCCGGATCGACCAAGAAGCTCGGGAAAGTCGACTTCAAGGCCTTCATACAGAGCCGCGACGACGCGAGGAGCGTCGGTGTCCAGAGCGTGCTTTCGAGTCTTTAAAGCGAGTTATTTATTCATTAGGTGATAGTGATAGTGTTGGTGAGGATCCAAGATTTTTGAAATCAAATCCCCCCCCTTCTGGTGTAAAACCGGAGGATGGAACTCTGTATCTAAAACCTAGCGGGCTTGTTTAGTTTGGTTCCGTGTTAAGATGATGGGGAATGGGGATGGTTGACGATGAAAATGTACTAACCTAAGAACTTGAAGGCTGGGCTTGTTTTATGTACATATCTACAAAAATGAATCCACCAAAGATGAAATGAATATGATACCATCAGGAGTTGGAAACTATCTATATGCTCATCGTTGACCGCCATATACTTAACTGTCAAACAACCGCCAGTTTCCATCTCTCATTCACCAACTTCTAAAGCCTTCTCTTGCAATCCACCTACCCCATTAACACCACAAACGCTTTAATACCTGGCTTCGAGCTAAATAAAAAACAGGCTAATTAGGACACACAAAGCAGGCACACGTGGGGGACAAGGCAGAGACATAATATAATTCCTGTACAGAATATATACAGCCAAAATGTTACAAGTCGTTTCAGCGCTTCGTTTCTCCCAGCCGAACCCAGCCAACCAATCCAAGCAAGCAAGCCAGTCAGTTGGTCCGTCAGTCAGTCATTTCTCTCCTTCCATTGAATCATGATTGTTAGCCAACCGAGGCAAAGCAACCAAGTTTCCCAAGCTCCCAAAGCCTTTAGAAATCCCTCTCTCGTCTATTCTAGACCTTGAGGTTTTTCTCCTTTCCCACTCGAGGCTCGCTTTCATTTACCCACTCAGCTCGGATGACCACGCCAGACAGTGCTTAAGTATGGCTGGCTGTGAACCGTGTTGCAGCAAAAGAGCCCGATCGCCCAATCGTTCGCTCAAGACCTACAGGTCGACGTTTCGCTAGTGTACAGCCCATCTTACCAACTGGTAAGACCTGATACCATAATGCTCTACTGTTGTCTCGCTTCATTTCTCCTGCCTTTCGCTCATAAGATCCTGAAATCAATGACTTCGGTACCCTTATGTTCACCGCCAGTTCCCCTGGCTGAGTTTAAGCAGGCCGGCGACACAGTCCATATCGGGACGCTTGCTCGGCGAGACCTCGCCACGCATGAATCGCTGGACTTCTCCCACTTCCTCTTCGCCTCCTGATCCTTCTTTTCCCTTGCCATCTTCAAAAATGGCCCACGCTGCGTCGCCGCCTTTGTGCAGCCGCTTCCCTGAGATGGGCGCTGTGTTAGCGCGATGATTTCGCACTGTCGCCGCGTCGCCAGAAAACAGTCGCTTAGCTATGGCTTCTCGATCGCCAAGGACACGACCGACGCGCCGAGGATTCTTCGAAGTGGCCGCTGGCGCATCTTCTTTGGTAGGCGAGCCGTTGGTTTCTGGTAAAGGCAGCGGACGCGGACGATCTGGGTTACCATCTTCATCTGGACTCCAGTTTTCCTTATCGGAATCACCCGAAGGGCTTAGGAGGGTAAAGTGGCCGAGTTTTTTGCGTTTCTTCTTTTCGGGCTCCAAGGCATCGTCGTCCACATCTGTCATAGACTCCTTTTCCTTTGCAGTGGGCAGGTTTTGAAGACGCGCAACACTGCTGCTTGCGCGCGAAAGTTTGGGTTTCCTATTACCGGATCCGCGTATTGCACCGAGCGTGTTTCGCTTGCCTGGATTTGGTTGTAATACGCCTGAAGGTGATTGAGACTGAGAAGATGTTTGATGGTTGTGGATCAGGTTGTTCAAGCTAGCAGAACTGCTTGATGAGCGCACAAGGCTGATAGCGGCGACTGCAGAACCCGAGGCCTCACTCTCTGCAAGTCTGGTCAATTCGTCGCGAGTATCAGCCTCGCAGCATGACTCCCACGCGTGGACATCACGTGAACGGCCACGGACAAGCGACGGTGGGAAGGGCGCATTTAGGTGCGCTGTAAGCGTGGAGATAGGTGGAAGTGTGACACCAGGTAACGCGCTTCGGCTCCGCTGTAAAGTACGATTGCTACGTACTGGGGGTAGTTTTTCTACATCCAGAAGTGACGCGGTGGGGCGTGGTGGTGAGGGCTGAGCGGATATGAGCTCCGCTTTACCATCTAACGAAAGGGATAATCGGACTTGGGAAGATGATGACGACCAAGGGGGTTGGAGAATCGAAGGCGAGTTATCAGCGCCAGACGATGTGGAGGATGAAAATGAGCTGAGCCTAGAGCTCCGGTCATTAATAAATGAAGATGACAAGGGTTGCGTGCTCCATTCATACCTGAACGAGTCGTCGCCAGACCTTTCCACAGTGGAAGGTGGGGGGAATGAGTTTTCAGTGTTCCAGCGGTTAGCCAAGTATCCAACAGACGACGCCGACGTATGGGAGTATGGGTGAGGCTCGCGCTCCGTCTCTGCCCTCGCTGGTGGGGGCGGGGTGCCAGCTACAGGATCTGCAACTTTTGTCTCCGCCGACCCCTCCACACCAGTCTCTGATGGCGCGACAACCTTGGGGGATGATGGTCGCGACACATTTTGAGAACCAGTATCCCCGGGGCTAGGAGGGCGCTGCGCCAACTCTAGGGCCGCCGCGGCGTCGGCAGAAGAATTTGGAGGCAGCTCAGCAGCATTTGGCAAGGAAGCCGGCGTAGGTACCAGCTCCATCGATGCGGACGTTGAGTCCGAAGACAAAACACGTATCGCATTGCCATACCGAAGCGCCTCTATTTCCTGTGGTGAGAGCGGGCGAGATTTCCTTCGATCATTCTGTCGTCGGTTTTGGAACCATATCTATAAAAGACAGTACCGTCAGTTGCAACAGTTCTATAATATCCCTCAACCAGTTTCCCTAGCCCATGTGGTGCTTCGTATGTCACGTTACTAACCTGCACCTCTTTTTCGTTCAAAGAAACGCGCTTAACAATGTCAAGACGCGCTGCTTTGTCAGGCTTCGGGTTTGCGTTATAGGCAGCTTCGAGAATAGTCTTATCTTGCGAACTAGGAAGAGAAAGGCAGTTGTTAGTTCACTGGGGCGGTAGAAAAGCCCAATGGCATTCCGGTCCATTGCTAAGGATTCATAGGGTTACACACGTAGTCCTTTTCCGCTTGCCCTTTGGATGCTTCTCGGTCTCGGCTTTGTCGTTTGGAAAGGGAGTCTCTAGGCGAAAAGAAGACTCAAAACATAACGTTGAGCTATCGGTATTACTGCCCTGAGAGCTACTGAACGAGTGGTCGTGTCCTTCGCGGGCCGGTGACACGGTCGGCGGCGTGGACGCGGTAGGGTGTTCCATAGTTTTGATCTTGGCGGCAAAAGAGTAGGAAGCTAGAAACGCATTATACAGGTGTGTATATATGTAACCGCACGGGACACGGATTGCAGGCGAGAGAAGAGAGAGATCCTTCAAGCATACAACGACTCAAGCCAGTCTGCCAGTCTATTGTAGCTCGGTCGACACGAGAAGGGAGGTATTAGAAGGTATCTCGAAATAAAGAAGAGTGGGTGTTATTATGGTAGATGGAAGATGGGGCTGGGGTCTATATTGAAGGTGGGACCTTCCAAAGCGCAAAGCGTGTCATGGTGTGTCCGCACCGTATGTTTTTACAGTATGCACGGGCAAAATTGTCATCAAGCAAGCGCGTCTCTACAGTGCTTTTCCAAGCTTGGGAAGGTCGAACTCGAAGCTTCCTCCAAGCGCGACAAGCTTGGCACAACCAATCAGAGCGGCCGGTCGTGTCCGAAAAGGGTAACTTATTATTATTTACTTTACCATCTTTTGTTTCCAGGTTGCCGGCTCTGAATCTGGGCAATTGCTCCATGAAAAACATGCACAAGCCACTCATTTGTTGTTGGAATCGTCCAATTAGTCTCAAATTAGTCAAAGACATGCCCTCACTCCGACCCGCCAATTAGATACGGCGCGTCTTTCGCAAAGTTGGCTTGCAGTATGAACTACCTACCTATATCTGTGTGATATTAGGGTTTACTTCTTCCTATACAAATAAGATAAAGAAGGCATGCAACAAAATGACATACAACATGCCATCGTAGAGCTCCCAAATTCATACCTAGGTAAATAAACATCGCAGAAGTAGCACCAGTGTTCAAGCTCTCCATATCTCGTAAATAAGTAAACTAGAAAACGTAGCAGTTGCTCCGCCCGGTAAAATGCGATTTAATGTCAGTGTGCTAGGCTCTCCACGCCTGCGGGTACTACTCTAGATTGCTCTCTAGGCGCATCTCATATTCCAGTTTACCTACGACTTGTTGTCGTTAAATTAGTTGACTTATTACGAGGTGAATAACAATCTCATAGATAACACACTGCCCTTCTCCACCTCCAGGAATAAGCTTGCATACCACCTGCGGCTTGTAGCGGCAGACATGACTCGACAACGTGACCCAGTATAAGTAGCATGCATATAGTACTAAAGCTATCTGGCCACGATGTCGCTTACGAAGAGGTATATCAGGATTCGCAGTGCCCTTAGTGCGTTGTATATATATCTCATATATATTAACGCCAGTCAGTCCTGTCCTTAGCTTTAGGAGGTATGGCGTTAGCCACGGGGCCAATAAACAGCACAATCCCCTATACTCGACAATGCCCACTTAGGTTTCTACCTAACCCTGGTAACTTTAGGTAGTGATTGCGAAACCTCTAACACGCACTATAACCACACGAGCCTGTTTATATACTGCCCAAGAAACGTAGGCAAAGAGGCAGAGCGGAGTTGAACCTACTCAAGACGTGGAAGCCCACTGAAGCCGCAGAAATCGTTGAGCTATCGTACATGTATACTACTCACGAAACCAAACGCTCACTTGAGAGCCAGAAAGTAGGTATAGGGCCGAGGAAAACCGTGGCCACGTCGAAACACCAGCGCCTTAGAAACTACGCTAATAAATATCAGGTTGGAATAAATGTGATCAAAGGGGGATCTCCCGCCCTCCTACTGGACAAATGTCCCACCGTAAAGTAACCTTTTACCAAAAGGTAAGTATTGTTGACGCCTGAACGCCGTAGCCTGATCCGACTTAACACCTGAAAATAAATGAGTGTTTTGCGCTTGCCCAGTATGTAAATATATGTCTAAGAAGAATCTTTCAAAGTGCGACTCTCTATGTGTCTAAACCGTCTACATGCCCAATATACTTGTCGGCCGTCTCAGGGGACTTGCCGCAATGCTGCTGTCTTCACTGGCATAGCACGCAGAGTCCGTATCTATGTCCCATTCGGGATCTTCGTCTTTAATCGATGCGGCCTGACTACCCGGCTTGCTATCGAAGGCCTTTTGGGTAGCGGCTCTAGTGTTCCACTGCAACGTCCTCGACACGCTGTCGAACCATTCCGTACCGGTGCGCATGACTGTGGGGAAAGGATATTGCGAGGCGGTGATGGTGACGTGATCCCCTTGCTTCAGCTCTACTCGACCTTTTCCGTCAAACGCACAATAGGCCGTAGCCCGTGAATTATGGGGGATGGAGACACGAAGATGTAAAGTGTCGCTGAGCACCATGGGCCGGAAGGAGAGAGTATGAGGACATATGGGTGTGAGAAGAATAGCAGGAATATCCGGATGGACAAGGGAGCCACCAGCAGAAAGTGAATATGCTGTCGAACCTATGTGAGCGTTAGTGATGGAGTCGCTGTGTGTCAACCTGTAGAAGCTTACCTGTTGGGGTAGAAAAAATGCATCCGTCGGCCTGGATGACGGTCAGGAGCTCATTATCCCCGTAGAGCTCCAAGTTAGAAACATAGGGGGACGGGCCGCGGTCTATGACCAGCTCGTTCAGCACCTCAAACTGCTCGCCCTCCTCCATTTCTTGCTTGGATGCGCTATTGCGATAAACTGTGCAAGTGAAGCGCATGCGCAGGTTGACGCGCATGCCTTCATCGCCCATAACTCGGTTGAGATGTTGCTTATACTTCTCGAATTCAAAGCTGGTCAGAAAACCGAGGCTCCCTAGACTGAAAGAAAGAACTGGCGGGACAACCCTTTGAAAAAGCCAAGAGGTGAATAAAACCGTCCCATCGCCCCCAAGTGTGCAAACAAGATCAAACATTTCCGGCTGCGACCAGCAAAGGTCAGGCGTCCAATAACGCAGCATAGACGGGAAACGAGGGTCGTCATCTGTGATGCTCGCAGCACCAAAGCGCTTGGAGTGTCGTAATTTGGCGTCGACATAAACATTGACCCCGACATCCGAGCCATAGCGAGGCGTCCTTAGCAACCACATTGCGAGTTCTCTGGTTAAGTACACGAGGTCGTTGTCCCTGGCTTTGGTGACAATCATCACGTTCCTCACGGCTCTGCGAATGGGCCTGCGCTGCAATTGCCTGGATACTTCTCGAACACCAGTTGCCGTATGTACGAGACGAGAATGTGACATATAGTTGTCATTTTTTATCTCCTCCAGGACCTTGTCGATGTCAACAGCGTCATCGAAGCGAGTGTGGTAGAAGCAGGGGGATTGCAGAGAAGGCAAAGCCGTATTCGGAGTCGAGGTTTGGAGAGCGAGTTCATTGAGCGCATCGGCAAGCTGCTGGGAAGAAGCAGACGTGGACGGACGTGGCCGGTCGGCGGAGGGATGTGTGGACAACATGCTGTTTAGCGAGAGTGCGTCGGGTTTTTTACTGCGCGCAACTGAAGCCAAAGCTTTCATAATTGTCTGCCGGGGAACTGGTTCGAGAGAGAGTGCGTTCTTCCGGTGGCCATGTAATGGCTTGTTATATTCCGACTCGGTCGGCTCGGGACTGGTCAGGCCTTCTGCAACATGCTCGGGCTGTTGTCCGCCCTGAGCAGCATCGCGGGAAGGGGAGGATGGAAACACCGACGACAGTTGCTTTAAGTCCGGGTTTGATTTTGTAACCACGGTGGATATTGTGGGCGTGGGCGAGGCATGGGCATGGGCATGGGCATCGCGAGAGGGCAAAGGTAGAGGCTCGGAAGCAGTGGAAGAGGAGGATGCGCAGTCAGCACCGAGACAGGGGTTGTTGCTACTGAGGGCGGGGTGTACCCCCATCGAAGAAGTAGCTGAGGAAGCCATCAATGGGGAAGACGCCATGCCTGATTTAGAAATAATCGTTGTTCTTGACGGGGCTTCCGCACAAAGAGTGGAGACTAAAGAGACCCCGAGCGTGTAGACCGGGAGTCCTAAAGGAAGCAAGGAGCTGTCCAAGGATTGGCCAAACCCAGCAATTCCCCGAGATATGATCGATCCAGCTGCTGTCCTTTAGAGGCTTGATCGCTGCGTGAGACAGCAAACGGGCAAATGGGGAAAGCCGCCAGAAGGTCCTAGATGCCTATTACGTAGTTTGGTACTACGTACTTAAGTAGGTAGGTATGTAAGGGAGATCGTGCCTTGGATGTTGCCGGTCAAACCGCTGCAGATTCCGGTGCTCTGGTTTCAAAAGTTCCCCACGTCTAAACCACATTCATGTAAAATACGTTACTCTGCAGCTCAGCTCTCATCTGTAAACCAGTCAGCCACTATAAACTTGGTGCTGCCCAGTCAGTCTGTCCCGTTCTGAGCTGTAAATAGATAGCCATGCATTAAATGCAGCATCCTTTCCCAATGATAGATGCAGGCTACGGAAGAGGTGGGACGCAACAACACAGCTGAGCTCCCAAACCTTAAATAAGGCGGTAGTAGTTGTAGCAGGATGATGATCGCTGACTTACAAGGCACACAAAAAAGGATCCTGTCCAAGTCTAACTCGACCACGGTCAAAAGCACAACAGAAATGAATATAAGTATAGGTTCCAGCCTCCTTTCAATTGTGACGACGCCGACCGGCTAAGGAAATGGGTCCAGCGAGGAAACCCTTGTGATCAATGATAGGTATGAGCTGGAGGCGGGACGAGTCCGATTCTACCAGAATAACCGTGGATGAGTGTGCTTGTCGCAATGGAAAAGAATATCATATCAAGTTCGTGTACTAGTAGAGTTGAAGGTGCGGCATGGAAGTGAAACGAGTGCTGTTTTCGAATCTCAAAAAGTATCGTATTAAGTTGGCCGAGATGACAGATCTGTGCTGTTGTAGTGGAAACTTGGATACGGGTAAACCTCGTATTTGTTGGCAAGGCTGGCAGGAAGGCGAGAACAATCAGGCATGTATACACATACAAACAGGTAAGACAGTGTAGCAGACAGAAATGACTGAAAGGCAATTGTGAGAACTACCAGAGCTCCGGTTCGCTAACTGCTCAAGAAAAGAGAATGAGGGCGGAAAGGAGAGACACGATGTCTACGAGGCAAGACTAAAGACATCAGGAGAAGAATCGCATCTAATACCTCAACTAATGCTTCTGGTTTTATATCTTCTTTGAATCTGACAAGCCTAGTTGAGCGACGAGATCCATATTGTATCCCATGGATGTTAGTGGGGAGTAACAGGACGGTGGGGCGCCTTTGTTGTCCCCCACAGGGGAGCCTCCTTATTGCTTCTCTACGAGGCTTCGAGACGTGCCTGGTAGAGCAAATGGCCCTTTCAGACTCGGAGTTTTGGCGCGAAAGCCCGCAAATAGACTCTTGAGCATGATGCTTGTGAGGAGTACCTAGACCAGGACATCGACAAGTTTGACCCACCATAGCTTCAAGTTCGTTTCTCCCTTATTTTTATGTTCCCATTTAGGACGTTTCCTCGCGTTTTAAGTCTCATCCTGCGCCCTGGGACAGGGATCTGGAGGCGAGAAACACCGAACAGGAGGCCCAGGGCTTGCCGCAGGACCTATTAACACTGCCAGGGGCCTGGTTTGTTTTTTATTTATTTTTTTCAATCCAAGCTCTATCAGCAAATAGATCCTTTCACGTGGGGAGAGACACAGAGCTTTGCATGGACTTGAGCTGTAGGTATAAGGATTGACGTGCATGATGATCCAACCTCGTCCTACCATCGAGATGGACGAATCTCGAGCCTGTGATGCCGCCAACAACACCAATGAGCCTAGTGATGATCACACTTCAGTTACCGCCGCAGTACGAATCAGGTTCTTTGATTCAGTGAATCACTTGTGATTAGCCGCCGCACCTCTAGTTCTCTGCCTGAATTGGTTGCTACGGGACTCGAGCGTAGTATCGAGTAACCTATCGGTATTCCATAACGGGTTTCCCTGTGCCGCGGGTATCGAACGTGGTAGATACCAACCTTATCGAGCCGTAGGAGCGCAGCCTCAGTAATCATAGCTGTTGTCTCCACTCCGGTGGTTTGGTCGTGCATTGAGTGAGAGGGCCCGACTGAAACACCGCCTGTTCAGATACCGGCGAACCCCCAACTGCACGATCTTGCCGCGTATCCGCCACTACCTAGGTAGAACAGTGTGAACAGCGTATTTTACGCCGGAAGCGAGATTACGGACCAACTTATGCCCATGGGGCATCGTAGATATCAGTCGTGGGGCTTCAAGAGTCCGACCATGCACTCATACACGAAATAAACCTGGGCCCGCATTATGATGTATATCCCAAACATCGTCGAACATAGCTCTAGCAACGAACGCGTAAGCCTCGATGTAGTAGGAATAGAAGACGCGTCATATAGTCGCACAGACAAGCGCAGCTCTTCAGAACCAAGTAAAGCTCCATGCGCTCCATGGAATATGCACGCCTCATTGCCAATATAAATCTGAGGCGATCTGCTGTTCCATGGTAGAACGAACAAAGTGCTTTAGATCCGCGCCGGCACTTAATCCTTCGGTCATAAGAGTGTCTGCATCATCAGCCGTCGTCGTTGCGCAGCATTGGCTATAGGCGGCATTATAAATATCATCCCATCCCCCCATAGTAAAGACTCCTTCGCTCTCCGCTAGTATTAGTTCGCCTTGTGAAGTAAAGGCCAGGACGTGAAAGGATTCGGCTTTCTCGATCTCTCTAGCTGTGGGGTTGGTGACAGTCTCTCGGTTACTATCCTTCGAGACGATAGCAAGAGAAGTCGAAGTCAGAGTTGAAGTCATCGGGATCGAGGCCGAGAGTAATGATAGGAGCGCGGTTTGTATTAGCGCAGGTAGAACAGGAAGATTCTAGGATATTGCCTCCTCATGTTAGAATTCATACATTTTTCCTTGTTCGGAACTACGAGCAAAGAGGGATAACTTAGAGGAGCTGCGTACAAGGTTGGATTGACTGAGCTTCGAGTTTACGTATTCATTTTCAGGAGCGACTGTGATCTGCAGTACAACCTGGATGACGGTTCGGGGGAAATTGTTGGCGAGGATAATCTGGCGCAATGTCGACTGCAGTAATGACTCGAGATGGCGTTCTCGCGTACCTATGAGGGAAGTATGGACAGTCAGGACATCGTTGGGCTACGGCACTGGGGTGGTATGCAGCGTACCTCCTACGCCAGCGGCAGGCCGTACAATCACGTCAAGTATAGCTTCTTCTGGAAGCTCGTCTCGTTTTTGCGCCTCGATAGGCCCGTTCACCGCACCAATTACAGTGTAGCCTGCATAAGAATAAGTCGCCGACCCATCTGCTTTGTGTAGATGTGATAGCAGTGCCTCCGGCTCAGCTGTTACTGTCATCATGAAGGTTGAGGTCAGGGATATTGACTGTCTGGGTAGATGTTCTCAAAGTAGAGAAAGGAAATACCCAAGTAACTGAGGAGGGCACATACATGCGTTCGACCTCAATGTTGGCTCTCTCTTTTTTTCCGCCCCTCCACATTATTAGCGTAGCCACATCGTTTACAGGCAGTGGCCTAGTGCCATATGCCCGCCGCCTGGTACCTAAATGCAGTCATCAGGTACCTACCAAAGCACCCATCCTAACCAACCATGCCCGGCACTTCAAAACAGCAATAAGCCAAAACTTGCATGTAGCTCTAAGTTACACCACTATTGTACATGTTTACTATTGCCTAAGTTACGGTAGTTGGCTTTTCGTGATTTACTCTTATAAACATATAATAACTTCACTATGTATAAGGATTTCAGGGCCAATATTGAACAAGTGTGGGATTTTACTTGTATTCATGTTCTGTAGGTACTTTGAAGTACCAACTGTAGGTAGGCAAGGGGAGACGGGTATCTGTGGGTATCAATCAACACTTTCCTTCTCAAGCAGATGGTATTCCCAATTCCTCCCTTCTGTTGTTAACTTCCTCAACAGCGCCCGTCGAGTCTATCGCATCAGGGTGACGAAGTTGCCATGCAACACAAACTTCTAACGCTTTAGCCATCCATTTCCCAGGCTTAACGCCCAAAGCATTAGCGAGTTGGGTGCCGTCGATGATCTTCTTGAGAGACGGAACATTCATAAGGTCCAGTTCTTGGAGATGGTCTAAAAACATTTGCCATTCGCGCAGGAAATGGTCGTTGTCCGCTGTAGAAATATAAGAACGCGAACCAATCTCTAGACGTTTAGGGTGCAAATACTCACCAGAGTGTTTGGCTTCCGTCGACCAACGCTGCATTGCCTCCACGAGCAGACAGAACAAAACCTGAAGCCTCCAGTATCCGCCTCTAGCATCCCAGTGCCGTATGGCCATACCAAATCGATCACGTTCTGTGATGTGAGCTGCATTGCGAACAACTGCATTTTTCAATTCCAAGATATCCGCTCGATTATTGTGAGCGGCAGTAATCAGCTCGCAGAGCTTATTTGGTGCTTTGATGCCCTCTCGCGCAGCCAATGTAGCGAGCGGTGGAGGGGGTCTGCCCTTACCAGTATGTAGAGGCTCATCAACATACTCCCAAGGAGGGAGTGCAGAGAGTGTCCATGCGTAATAAGCAGCTTCATCCGTTCGAACTAGGACGCTATAGAGAGAAGCAGGTGCGGGATTATTGGAAAGAGAATCGAGGCACTCGTAGGCACCGTGCCACCGAGATAAGTCAGGCCGAGGCATATTCGGTTTCGTAGGATCCGTGAATGTGGTGTGGTACAGACCTAGATCATTAATATACTGAAGTGCTCTTCGTGGGTGTTTTCCTACGCACGATCAGAAACCATCCGCAACGCGAGGGTTAATATGAATCATACCCCTCATCATCTTTTCTATTTCCACTCCAACTCTTTCGCGACTGATTTTGAGTCGGAGTGCGTCGAGAACGTTTCGGTCGCCCATGATGCTCTCGACTGCAGGATCGATAGTGAATTCCAGACGGCTGGCAAATCGAACTAGCCGCAGAACGCGCAGGGGGTCGTCCATGAAGGTCTGGAAGGGCTCTAGAGGCGTCCTAATACGCTTCGATTCCATATCCTCGAGTCCAGTCGTGAAGTCTTCGACTTGGCTTGTGTGGAGATTATAGAACAAGGCATTGACAGTAGCATCTCTCCGTAGTGCGTCTTCTTCCGCGGTCCCAAACTCCATTTGTGGATTCCGACTGTCTTCGGTATAGGTCTCTTTACGTAGATTAACAAAGTCGACATCGAAGCCGAGCAGTTTAATAGTAGTAGTTTCAAGATGCTTCGACTTGTCTGGATTCCTCGCGATTTTGTGAAGGTTGCCCACGTCGGTGCTTGAGATGCTGTGCCTCTCTACCGTCTCGGGCTTTTCACAGAGTTCGCAGATTTTGAAGGCAAAAGCTTCCCCAGTCATAACATTGACGGCAGTATCAATATCGTGTGACTCAATCCCGAGAAGCTTATCTCGCACCCAGCCCCCAGCCCATCGTAGGACGACTGGCTCGGCATCCCTGCGTGAGCTATTCACATATGCTGCTGCGTCGAGGAGTAGGTCCTTGAGTTGGGCCTCCCTAGGCGTCAGGTCAATTGTCGTAGTTGCAGGTTGCGCAGCCATCTTCCTTATCTGAAAGGGTCGTTGCCTGACTGAAGTGTCTTCCAATGCATCCAGTTTTCTTTTAGACATGCGAGAGTACTGGCGGTGCGTATCCAATCGTACGGTGTTTGTCAAAGCTTTTTTGGCACTTTGTACAACGAGGTAATACCGAAAGAGCATAGAGTCATTTATGAGTCAGAAGATAGTTGCAAATCCGACGCCGTACACAAATAACTTGGCGGCGTACAGATTGACGTCGGTAGCCCTATAAAAAGAATGGATATCCCTCCAAACAGAGAAATCTGTAAACTTGATTTAGTAATGAGAGTGTTCTCGAGTTTTGTGTATTTTAACTGTCATGAAATTCATGTTGATAATAAGGTTCAAAGATTCTGGTCACCGATTTTACATTGACACTGCCATGCAGCTGTTGACTACTGACAGCGATTGTTTGAGATAGGCTGTAGGTGCCTTAGGTAAGCCTGTATCTACGTCTACCGCTGCTGTGATTCTACTTGTGGTATTTTGGTCTTCTATTTTGCAAAAGTTAAACACCACAGGTCTATTCTGTTTTTTGTGTCCCGATATACTCGCAAATGGCAGCAAAATCGAGTGTGAAACATCTTAATAGGTAAAAATCTCGAGACCAGCAAAGCACAAGTCGCACTGTCTACCATATTCAGTAGCTTCCGTAACTTACACCAGACCCGTACTACGTACTGTACTGGTAGACCCTGAAGTGATTATCGATCAACTAATGCAAGCGAGTCCGGTGGCATGCGTCACTCAAGACGCCCAATGACGCTTGAGAACACAGTACCCGTGTCGATGGGTGGGATCAGCAGGATATGCTGCGCCCCATTTGTATCTTTGACGACAACGTCCTTTCTCATCGCCTCAATGATATCTCAGGATCTGAAAGAAAAGACCCAGCTCTAGGCGTGATCAACATTGCTCCATGTACAAGAGATATGTACTACCTACCGATTCCACGCCAGATCTTGCAACGATATTATGTAAATAAGGTCATATACAGGCAAAAGACAGAGACGCTTTCTGTTGCTGACGTCATAAGCCGCGGCAGGCAACTGCCCCTCTGTTCCGCACTCTGCAAACAGTTCTGTAAAAGTAGTAGCACCCTCATACCTACATTATGTAAGTATATGTACTATATAGAATCCACCACATCCAAGATAGAAGTTTCCAATTGGCCATCGTATGACACAGCCTCCCAATCCTGAGGTGAGGCAGAAGTGAGGTTCATAGAGTTGCCTACCACTGTAGCAAGTTACTATTATGTAGTATAACTCTTAGTGAAAGAACAGGATTCTGGGCAGGGATCCTTTGGATAGTATTTACGCTTACGCCAAGATCGAAGAGGTTGGACCCCCAACCCAGTATTGGTCCAGTAAGAAAGACCAGGAAGTATACTACTGTATTAAGAAGATACTCACTTGATTCTACATGGGTATCGTCGTCGCTTCGGTATGTACCCCAGAAAGCGGGGGATGGATGGGGCAGTGCTGTCAACCTATCAGAAACCTTCCTGCATCAGAGGTAGGTGACCTTCTATCAGCACCTCGTCTCGGTGTCTGCTTCCTGATTGATCAATCGTCAGGAAGTAGTCTACGAGGTGTAGCTTGGGAATGCTTGTTCGTCGAAATCCCGATTCTTTGTCTATCTACTCGTTCGCACAATACCACCGTGTCGTTCGGCTAGGCCGTCCTCAAGGGCCAGCGCACCAATGCATTGCAGTATCTATGCAGTCTCTACCGGCAGATCTTGGCTGCTGGTATCCGGATTGGTGCCACTGTCGAAGTTCAGATTCCATCTATCTACAGTATACTAGCACTCCATACTAGCACACGGTTGTCTTGTCGTCACCCGACACACACTTACTGTAGTGACACTACCCCCAAACGCCCGTTAGTCTCTTGGCTACGTACAGCCATTTCTGTGCCGTTGTCCAATCAGTAGCACATACGAGCATGAAGGCAAACCACCTCGCCCAAGGATTGAGGGAACCAGGCAGTAGCAAACTACTAGGAAGGCGTTTTGATATGTCTGTCGACGGCCGGGATGGACGTGCGTATCATTACGCAAACCGGTCAGTTGGAGAATGGGGTAACGGTCAAAGACGACGGACGAAAAATCAACGTAGTGGACTACAGGTCAATAATGCCTAGATTAGAGGTATCTAGATGAAGGCAAATATAACTAGGCCAGTCGGTTGTTTCTGTGCATGCAGTTGGAGGGCCACTACATGCCTACTTGCATGTCTGTAGACAGTAGACAACATGATGGGGTACCACAAGTGTAGTATGTACTATGCCGTTCCATTCCTTTGATCAACATACACCATGTCTCGATAGGTAAAAAGTGTACATACCTTATGCTGCTTGTATCGTTAGTAGGTTCGAGACTTTTCTATATAAACCAAGGGAAGTCGCCGTGGCTGTACAGCTTAGCGTATTGACCCTTTGTGCCTTTTGTCACAGCAGGAACGAATCATCATCATCTGACACAATCTGCAAGCCTCAACATTGGTGTGCTGAAAGAAGCCCACCTCGCATAATCTGCCTCTATTTAATTTCTTTTATCCTTGGCCTTGAAGCTAGTTTACCTATATCTCTAACTGACTCAACTTCGAATCGTCCCACCTTCTATAACATAACCAACATCATCTTCTATTTGTACACGTGAGAATAGATTACTTAGAGAACTTATTGATCCTTAGCAACACCAGAAATCAGTTCGTACTTCCCTCACTCGCACATAAGAGCTAAGAAGTATCAGGCAATGTGTTGTCCATACTCAATCTTTGTTGACTGGTACTGTGACGATAACTAACATACCAAGCTTTACAGAAAGTCATAACCACCCAAATACCGACGACCATGTCCAACACCAGGCAGCCCGAGTTCACTGATACGCTCGGGACCGAAGCACCCGTAGAACGCCAGAGGACCGGCTCGCGAGATTATACAATGACGGATGAATGGGGTAAGTCTCCATACCTCTACTTATAGTATATTCCCCACGACTTGTGCCTTCTCTTCTCTCACCCCACGCATAAACTTTACCTACCTACCTCGCGAACATTCTCACCCCCCCCTGCATTCCCAAAATTCTGGTCAAAAAGTGCCTTCCTGCTACTAGCTAAACTGCACATAAAATCTATCTCTTCCTCCCGTCTCCCTTTGCAAACCCACTTACATAACTACATACCTACTTACCTACCGTACTAACTTTCCATTATACTAGACGCCTCCAAGACACCCCCATCCCGCTTCCAGAAGCGCAAGGGCAGCATCTACGCCACGCCCTCGTCGCGAGATGGCCACGTGGAGCGTAACCGCGACGCCGTCGAGGAGTTCCACAAGGCTCACTCAAAGCGTTGGTCCATTAGCAGCAAGGCCAGCAGCAACGACGCGACGTCACCGAGGCGGAAATCCAGTGCTGCCTAGAGGAGGCCACATTCGCCTCCATTGCCATGGCTGTCGATGTTGTCATGCCTAGCTGTATCTTGCTTAGCTGTGTCTTGGCCTTATTCTTTTATCATTACCGACTTGGAAAGGGGGGCAAACGAATAAGTGCTCTATCACTAGGAAAAGAGTGCTTTGAGGTTTCCTTTCCGTTGGTAAGACAGTGGCTTGCCGGCGAAGGCATGTTCCTTTTGCTGTTCCCTTTGATGACGCAATGTTGCTGGTGTGGAGCGGGCCATACACGACAGACTGAGGTGGACGGAACATGACAAGAAAATAAGAAAAAAGAACATTTGGAAACCAACCAATAACCATGGTTGGCTCCCCTAAACAGATGATGCAAGGATGTGATTGATTACACGCGAAGATGGGATAGATGGGTTGGTGATGGGCGGAAGGCAGAAAAAGGGGCGAATTTTGGGATTTTGCAGGATGCAAGGGTCTCTCATCTCTCTCTTGCTCTTTTTGGGTTTGTTTTGTTTCGAGACGAGATGAGACGACACGAGACGACACGAAACGACATTTCCTATTACTATTGCTAAGTGTATGATTCACGCCTGAAGTTTGTATAAGACTGTACCTATAAAATGACATGGAAGTGGAACATGATCCATTCCTAAGTGTGTGATTTGGCTCTGTGGGTTTGAATCAAAGTTGATATTTATCTCTTTCCCACACCAAGATAACAACCGAATAAATTCCTTGACGACATCACAAAATCTACATTGCATGCATTGGCTTATGATATGAGGACGTTTGACTAGGCAAGTAATCGGATTCGAAACAATAGAGGCCAGTGTATGTAGGTTTTACGGCCCACTCGAATGCATGTAGTTAGGGAATTTGGTGCTAAGGTAGGTATATCTTGGTCGGGAAACGGATATGGATATGGATATGGACGGACAGACAGCTAGTGGTGTTGAGTGGCTATTCTGTTGTAAGTCATACGTGCCTACCTACAGCGGGCTAGCTTACATTCATTCACGTCACAAGTCCAAGTCCAAGTCCAAGTCCGACTGGGAAGCACAGCATAAATCATACGAGGAAAGAAGGAAGGAGGAAAGGGAAAACTAGGGATCCATTCATGAGTTACTCGTTTGTTTGTTCGTTCGTTTGTATCTGATGTGTCTGTTAAAAAGCCCGAGAAGAGGCACACTATGGCGTTTGGCCCTTAAATCATGAAGTAGGGTACTTTGCTACCTAACATAGGTAAGTAAATGTGATAAAAGCAACCACCCGTTTCCATTGACTTTGCCAGCCAGCCAGCCCCGAACAGATCCGACCGATCCCCCTTTTCTCATTTTATGCCAAACGTACATACAAATGAGAATAACAGACGACAACGACAAAGAGGAAAAGGAGAGAGAATAAAAAGAGTTGTGGAAAAAGAAAAAGAAATAAACTAAGATATTTGTATTGTAGGTAATTGTAATTGTTGTAATTTCGGGTTCTTTCATTTCAGTCGTCATCCATGCCATCAATGTCGATGGCGTCCGGATTCGACGCCACCACCGGTTCCTTGTTCGCCAACGTTCCTGCGATTCCCGTGCTCGAGGCCACGAACCCTGCTGGCGCGCGTGCCTGGCGCTCCAGTTGCTCCATCGCATCTGCGACTTCCGCATCATCATTATTCGTCGTCCCCGTCGCCTCTGCTGCCCGGGCCTGTTGGCTGCGAGCGATGGCTTGAGATGCGATGAAGTTGACGTCGGTGTTGTATTGCGCCTGCACGCTACGCTTGATGCGCAGCATCTCCTTGTAGGTGTCTTCATTGCCGTGCTGCACCTCAAACTGCTCCCACTTGGTCCAGAACGCAGGGTTCGTGCGCGGATCGCAGAACTGGGATGCATGGCCGTAGATAGCACGAGCGCGGTCGATTTCGCCGAGGCGTTTTTCCATGTCGGCAAACTTCAGACACATATCCCGGGCCTCTTCGTCAGGTAGGGCCGCAATAGCCCTCTCGTAAATTGGCCTAGTGGACGGCAATCCGAAGTTTGACGCGGACTTGGTTATGTACAGGTTGAACATGTCTGCGCGGTCCTCGTCCGAGACCGCCCTTGTTGCTCTCTCGTAAATACGCATGGCATGTCTTGCAAGTCCTCGTTCCTCTTCGAGATTGCCATACATTAGATATAGCACCTTCGCGAATTTGGGTGGACAGTCCTCAACAGCCTGCTCAAACAGGTCTCGCAGTCGTTCCATACCAATCTTACGATCGACCGCCTTAGTGAGATAGAGGTTCCAGAGCTCAAAGGCCACTGGATAGCTGAAGAGATCCAGCCCTCTTTCAAATATCTTAAACGACTCTTCGTAGTACTTGTGCTCCTCCATGAGATTGGCGTAGTTGACAACCGTTTGAGGCGTGGCGATGCGAAGCTCGAATATCCTTTCGTATACCTTCTTTGTCTCCTCTAGGGAACTGACACTCTCTACCAGATCCACATAGAAACTCCACAGCTTCCAACTCTTGTGCACTCTTTGTTGCGGTGAAAGAGTCTCGTCAAAGTAATCCACTGTTGACCTCTTCGGAGCTTGCACGGCCTTTGCCATGATCTTGACTGCGTCATCAAAGTTCTCGCTACGGAGTTCCATCTCGGCCCATTCAATCCACATGTCGGCAAGTTCGGCAACTGATTTGAACGGTACCTTGACAGCCTTCTCCATAATAACCCTTGCGTTCCGGAGGTCTCCTCCTTTCTCATAGAATTTAGCATAACTCGCCCAGAGCTGGTGGAAAGCTCCCACGGCTTTCTTTGGTTGAATAGCAGCAATGGCGTTGGTGTATGTCTGGACGACCTCGGCCTTGTTGTCGCCCCATAAAGCCACCCGTTTCTCCCATTCTGTCACATTGTTCGGGTTTTGACGAAGCAAGACATCGTTAAGAAGGAAAGGTCGTCGATCCATTAGCTGCTCAAAGCGCATCATCCTTATATCTAGATCGAAGTCGGCATCTTCGTCCACAACTCCTTCTTCTGCGCGCTTCGAGGCCATCTCCATCAGTGCGCCGATAATGGACTCCTCAAATTCTGCATACGTGTCAAAAATGAGAGTGAAGTCACGGACGGTCATAACTGTTGTGATGCCCTCCTCGAACACGTCTCTAGCTCGCTCAAAGCTGCCCCTCCTCACCCAATATGTAGCTAAGCCACACCAGAGCTTTCCCCTCTGGTCAGCAAATCGTTCAATGCCGCTTCGAATGATACGTTCGACATCAATACCCGTCTCATGGCCGGTCTCGATATCGGTGGCATGGTCGACTAGCAGATCAACCATTTCGCTCCATAGCTCGAAAGGGCCTTTGCTTTGTTTGCTGTTGAAGCGCGGATTGTTGAGGATATCGATGTACTTCTTGACCGCCTCGGTGTATAGCCCGACTTGAGTCAGGAGCTCGATGAAGTCCTCGGCATCTTCGGGGTGGACCTGCATGTACCGTCTCCATATTTTGACAGCGGTCTCGCCGCCAGCAGAGTTGGCAAAAGGCCGGTATAACGCCCATATCCTGTTGTGCTGAGTTATGGGAAGGGCTCGTAATGCTCGATCAAATGTTCGCCGTGTTAGCGTGACGAGGGGCTGTTGTAGCAAAAACTTGAGGTACATTTCCCATATGCGGGGCATTTTGTTCAATAGAATGAGGGCTCGTTCAAATAGCGCATTGACTTTGCGGTATTCTGCGACGAAGACGGCGGCATTGAGCTTCGAGACATGTTTCGTACGGAATCGCAGGTACTACTTGAGCGTTAGCGGGCTGGAAGAACGAACAAATATGCTAGGGGTATTGGAATGTAGAAATCGTAATAGAATTACCATCTTCCAGAGTTTGTAAGACCTCGGCAGCTGTTGGCATGCCCTTTCTAGGACAAAGGCCTGTTCTTGTAGAGTGCCATGTTGTAGCTTGAACTGAATGTAAGCTAGCCATGGTTTCGTGCTGCCTAGGTCTCGTAGGATATCCTGTTCGTAAATAGCATCTTCGTCGGACTAAACACTGGAGTTAGAACTGCGCAATGCGCCAATATATGAGCGGGTAAGTAGCTTTTATACTCACTATGAGGTGAAGATCTGGCTGACGGCTAGCATGGATGCCGTTACCATTGGCCACTCCATTTGGCGCCATCTTGTCGTCGCAACAACTGGCGGACAATGACCGTCCGCGAAAGCTCGCGGGAATCCAATGAGTTAGGCAGCACTTGTCAACATCGGCGCATCGTGCGAAACGAATGAAAAGGGATCCGGTCAGTCGGTGATAGGCGCCCAATATGGGTGGTGGGTGGTGGGTGGTGAACCAGTCGCGGGCATCGAGCTTTAACCACCCTTCGTTGGACTAATGAACCGCGACTTTCGTAGGGTATTTTTAAGTGGGGACCGCATGTACTTATATTCCTGCCAGAACTAGAATGCACAGTATATTCTCACAATTACTGTAAACAGGACTGTGTAGGTCGTCATGGGACATGCATGGGGCAGCTTCAAGCATCAATAGAGGCACAAGCTTAGTATCTACTGGTAGCCTACGTACATCCAGCACCTACAGGCAGTCCCAAGCTTCATCGATCTTGCTCCCTGTCCGGTTTCCCCACCGGCGACTTTACGTTACGTTACTTACCTAGATCACTTATCTGTCTTTGGCCTTTGTTGAGCCAAAGTGTCCAAATTCCCGTCTTCGACTCCTATTTTAAGTGCGGCAAACGTCGACTAAGTAATTAAAGATGTCGGGCGCTGGCGTATGTCGTAATCATGAGCTTTATTGCAACAGCTATTCGAGCGTACTAACGCTTTCCACAGGACAGGGAGGCTGTCTTCGCCACGAGACAGTCGCTGGCTATTATGAAGGCCAAGTTGAAGGGAGCTGAGACGGGCCACAACTTGCTGAAGCGGAAGAGCGAGGCACTGACCAAGTACGTCTATCTCGTTGGAGAACATCTGCATTTGCCCTAGCTGATCTAGAACTTGGGTAACAGGCGCTTTCGAGGTACTATTTTCGACAAAACCCAAATACTCCCTTTCTGAGCATAAACGGCCGGAACGTTAACAAATACGCCACTAGAGATCACACGCCGAATCGACGAAGCGAAGCGCAAGATGGGTCGCGTCATGCAGATTGCCGCCTTCTCCCTCGCCGAAGTCACGTACGCCGTTGGCGGTGATATCGGCTACCAAGTACAAGAATCGGCCAAGTCGGCGCGCTTTAGATTACGGACGAAGCAAGAGAACGTCTCGGGTGTCTTCTTACCGGCTTTCGAGAGCTACTTAACAGAGGGCAACAATGATTTCGGCTTGACCGGTCTGGGCAAGGGTGGTCAACAGGTCCAGAAATGCAGAGAGACTTATGCTAGGGCCGTGGAAACACTCGTCGAACTAGCAAGTCTTCAGACAGCTTTTGTCATCCTGGACGAAGTCATTAAAGTTGTAAACCGAAGAGGTTCGTAACCCCCCGCAACATGCCTCCACTTATGCTAACCAACTTAACAGTCAATGCTATGTATTACTCCTAGCGCACACCTGATAGTGTGTTATAGCTGACATATTTGGCAGTGAGCATGTCATTATACCGAGAACGGAAAACACGATCAAATGTGCGTTTGGCTTTCTATCTAACCTATCACCTATCTGAATGCATAGAGCGTAAAGTTGACATTCGCAGATATCAACTCTGAACTCGATGAGCTGGACAGAGAAGAGTTCTACAGACTCAAGAAGGTGGCTGGCAAGAAACAACGAGACTCAGCAACTGCCGATGCTGAAATGAAGGCCAAGAAGGCCGAAGCGGCGGCGAAATCCGACCAAGAGAATATCAAACCGGAGGCCGACTCTGGCCCTGCCGATATTCTAGCGACGGGTGAGGATGATGATGTGATATTCTAATGGCCACACCATCTTCATCAGCATTGGATGGGTGGTCTGGTGTGGAAGATGGGCTGAATGAGGTCGTGGGAGTGCCTATCCTTCAACCGTGTATTGTTTAAACTCATGGAGCAGGCGTATCGTGATTGGTAATCATTCATATTGATATTAATGAAGTTCCATAGGAACTGATTCTTTTGGCAATCCGACGCTTGATCTGCTTGACTGCGACGTTGACCATTCGATGTGAGTCTGCAAAGTACCAGTATGTATTGCATGAAGCTGGAGAAAAGCTACCTACGCCTACCATTCGCATGAGATTGGGTTCATAAATACATATTAGCAATACAAAAAATGACTGAATATCTAGCCCGACAGCCTGACAGTGCCTATTACTGGCGCTGGTAAGTGACCTTGATGAACTTATTACCGTCACCGACCGCCATGCCCGCGGTGTTTTCTTTAGCAGTGATGGCGCCAGCCTCAGCCTCGTACTCGATGAAAGCGATACCCTTGCGTCCAGGTACGAGACGCACTTCGCGAAAGCCTTCGAAGCGGCCAAAGATACCAGTGAGAGCCTCGATGTCGTAGTCGTCCGGCAGGTTCTGGACGAAGAGAATCTTGTTGGGAGGCAGGTACTCGTCCGGTACGACGGTGTTCGCGGCCGGGCCGCCCGTCGGCTTGAGGCCTGTACCTGTGCGCGCTGCTTTGTTGGCGGCGGCGGGTCGATTCGCTTCGGTCGGCGCGCCGACGCCGGGGCGCTTGAGTCGTTTCTGCTCCTCTGCTGCTTCGGCTGCTTTTCTCTTGTCTGTAGCGGAGAACATTAGCGGTTAATTGCACGAACTAGGTTACCAGGAGAGACCACGAATGAGATAATGAAAAGCTTGCGCGTACCTTTCTCAGCTAGTCGTCTGCGCTGATGCAGCTCGAACTCCTCCTTATTTCCCGTCCTGGCGACTGTGGCATCGCTGCGCGTCTTTGCGAGAGCGAGGTGCATGGGCTTGTCGTAGAGCTCGAAGCCCTGTACCTCCTCGATGGCCTGGAGGGCGGACTCTGGCTTCTCGAAGACGACGAAGGCCTGGCCTTTAGCCTTCAGGTTCGTCTTGGCCACGACGTCGATGATGTTTCCGTACTCGGAGAACACGGCCGTAAGGGATTCCTTGAGCGCCTCCAGCTTCACACGCTCCTCGAGGTTGCGCACATAGACACTGTTTTTATAATACACCACACGTTAGTTACCTTAGTACCTTAGCTAAGATGGGTTGGTTGATCAGAAACCGACACAAAGCCAAAGACGATATGTGTCGGAGTGCAATGACACATACGTGGCAATGGGTGGACCTGAAGCCATTTTTTTTCTTCGGTTTTCTTCTTCTTTCTGATAGCTCTTGTTCAGTTTCCGCTTCAAGTATGTCTGTGCATCAATATGCGCAAAGTTGTAGGAGTGAAGTCTTCATATCCAGGTACTACATGGGCGCATGCAATCATGACATGGTGTGGGGCGGCTTAGTCATCTCAACGATTAACGAAGCTGGAGGCCACGTTAGTGCCTAAGGCACCCAGATAGCTTGAACTGAACTTGGGAACTTACGGTACCTAGGTACTTTCGATGAATCCGGAAGTTTCGAGATCCTTAACCTAGAGGTTTAAGTATTGTCACGGTTGCATTTGGATCACAAAGCTGAGCAATATGCCTTTCCAATATCGTTTTGTATGTCATGTAAATGCTTTTTCTACCACCAAGCAACAGAAGTCAACCAATCTATGAACGAATGAATACTATGTTGCTCGTCCGGGGCTTCTGCTGGGAAGTAAGCGTCTACATAGTCTCTGAAGGGGTATATGTTTTGTTCGTTAAGCGACGTTGCTCTCTTGGCGCAGTCTATTATACAACTCGTTACTCTCTTCGCTGCCTATGCTCGGAAGAATCTCAACATTTTCTCGGCATCCCGAAAACCGGCGATTCCCCATTTTATGCCTCTCGCACAAAAGGGATGCGTGTATATCGTGGAATTATTCCTCCCCTGAAGACTTTTCCGTATGTTCCGCTTCTATTCCAGCTTGTGCCGACTCTTGCGCCTCAGGTGGTGCCGCCGGACTGGTCGGCGGTTTTTCTGATGTGGCGGCCTTCACTTGCTCCTCCTCTTCTAAGCATAAATCTTTCCGCAAGTCAGGCAGGAATCGATCTATACGTTTCCAAGTCTCCACCCAGAGCGTCTCTTGCGACGGGTCTTTGCTTGGTGGTACTAGATAACCACTGCTGGACATGAATAGCAACACGTTCTTCAAATTCTCGGGTACGGCTTCCTCCTACACACATGTCTATTAGTAGATGTATGAGTGATATAAGCGCCCAGACAACACTCACCAAGCTATCTCCTTGTCCACTGTTCATGAGCCTATCCATTATATCGATAATCTGTAACCAGAGATCGAGCATGCCGTCCCATTTGGACAACAGAACCAGATATTGTAGAAAGGTCTTGCAAAGAAGAGAAGCAGCTTGTACTCTGGTTTCGCTCATGCCGTCACGGTCTGAGGAGTAGACTTCGGGCTTCAGTAACTTGTGAATTAAAGGGAACAAGACCTCGCCAAAAATGGCCGTCCATTCCTTGTGATCATTACAGGTGAGATCTGGTGACAGAAGTGACCTTTGTAACGAAGAGAAGGCCAGCTGACGGACTTCCCTACAAGGATTGGTGCACTGAGTGGTAAGTGCCTGAAAGATCGGAAGCCAGTAGGCGGACCAGGCTACACAGGTCAGTCCTAGTGATGCATGACAACGGATCGAGCTTGGAGGCGTACCTTCGCTGTTTTCCAGATGCGACTGCTTCATTAGATGCGGGATGCGGGCCGTCATGCTTGACACAAGATTAACGGCTTTTACACCCCGGGAAACAACTGCGTTCTCGCTATGACAGTGTCAGCCAAACTAGATTATGATTAAAATTTTATTGGCCACATACCTAGCTGCTTCCTTTTTGGCCGGTCGCGCGTTTCTCTGCCGTCTTTCTCCCTTTTGTTCCTCGATAGCCCCAACCTGAGCAGCAGTGGCGTATTCGCTTAGAAGGGCGATTGCGGCTTCGTAGTTGTCCGCAATAATGGCTGATGGCGACCCGGAGACACCTCCTTCCAAAATGTCGAACACAGTTGGTGACGAGTGAGAATTTGCTGCCAGGATGCGTAGCATTAGCCAGAAATCGGGAGAAGTCATGATTTCGCTTCGAAGTGGGCCGGGCTGCTCAATACAGATCTTGAGACCTTGCAAGACCAGTTGCGACGTCTTTGCCAGAAGTTCTTTTGGAAAACTAGATATCGTATGTAATAGTACGGGAGCACGGACAAAATCATGATCCTGACAAGTCAGTACCGCATGTAAGGTTGGGTAGTCGTGGATGCTTACGTAGCTAGCTTTGAGCATATTGAACTGATAGTAAGCAGCACGAGAGACAAGAGCAGAATGATATCGACTGGCATTCCGGAGGAACGTTTGAAGGGCTTCTGCAACTTGTTTACCTAGTGCTTCTATCGTGTCCGGGCTGCTGAGAGCAAGGACAGTACAGAACTCTAGAATGTATACAATAGTCGGGTCATAGGTGGGTTTCTTGTGACTAGCCTTAATTCCTCCGGCCGAAGGGGAAGACGGGACGCTCTCTGTTTTGACACTTATGACTGGAACGGTTGAGCTTTCGTCATCCGGAAGCTGGGCCAGCAGGGCTTCTATCAATGGTGACAATGCCTCGACGGGGAGGTTCCTGGACCTGGTGAGCAAAATGGTGTAGTTATGAACGAAGTGAACTTACGAAATATTAGCGAAAACATCTCCCAGATGGCAAGCCTTGATGCAATCAGCTGTGCTGAGTGAGCTCTCCACTTCCTCAGCAGAAGGTTCTGGTGGGTCATCAGCTGCATAGCTGGAGATATACGACGACAGCGCGGAGAATATGCCTGTGTCTACAGCTTTTGCCGCGCGGTCGATGACTTGAGAGGGAGTGTGAAGAGGAATCTTGGGTAGCTTTAGATACGTATGACTCTTGTTGTAGAATGAGGGAATCAACGAGTTGACGAAGAGCTTCAACCATATCCTGACGATCTATATGAAGTTAGTATAAGCATAGGCAACGGGGGTCTAAGGACTTACATGTTCCCAGCCATGCCTAATGATACTTTCGCTCCCTTTCACCACACGGAACAAAACTAGAGTAGCGAGTTGGGCCTTGAAATCTCGGCCGAGCTTAACGGCGAGTTCGCTGACCATGACGCTGTCGCTGTCATCAGAAACTTTTACTTCCGTGTTCAACATTGTGTTAGAGAGGTTGTCATTATCCAGAGTCGTCATGTAACTGAGGTTCTGGATAATGTGATCCAAGGCCTCGGTGATTCCATACTTGGCCGCGATTTGGGCGCACTGATCGAAGCCAGTCACTACGCGGGAGAAGACGGCGTCGTCGGTGGCAGACATAAAAACGTATGAAAGAGTAGAAACAATGGGTTTCCACGTCGCCGCGAACATATCAGCATCGTAGATATTAGTATTGCAGTATGTTAGCGGCCCCGCCGACTCAGTCTTGAGCAGGAGCTCTCGCCAGGCATACTCAAATGCGTGGTGGTTGTCGTGCTCATCCGGAAGAATGATTTCGTTTGTTCTGATCGCCTCAAACGTGGCTTCGAGGAAATCGGGAGCAAAGTCTTTGCCATCGTTCACGCCCCTGACTTGGCGTGCAAAGTCGACCAATTCCATGCGCTTTTTGATTTTTGGACTGTGCTGGTCCACGTTTAACATGATGATAGCATACGTGAGGACGAACACAGCATCCTGATTTGCTACGTCTTCGGAGAGGGTATGATACTTCTTCGCGAAGGCGGTCACAATTCGCTCGATAAGCGGCGACTCCCCAGGAAGACGGAAGCTCTCCAATAATTGACGCAGTGCCTCATCAACACGCTTCCCAGAGAAATCAAAAAGGTCCAAAAAGGCCTCAAGATATGCGTCATTGCCCTTCTTGGATAAGAAATCACCCAGAACTACCTTCGACACTCGCGAGGTTTGCCTCAAGAATTTGGCCACTGAGGCAGGATTATCCTGAATGATCCCGGCCTCCTTGAGATATCCCAGGCCTTCCTTCGGCTTCTCATTGAATTTAGTCGCGCCTTTGACGATTATCCTTTTGCGCCGCCTTTGCTCTTTAAGAACTTCACAATCCGGCAGTCCCTCGGAAACTGGCTGTTCGTCTAAGCGATCTGCTACACATTGGACATATCCTAGAAGCGCATCAAGACACAACGGCGGTACACTCGTTGTGCTCCATGTCGCCGAGTCTGGTAGAGCGCTTCGCGACAATAAGCCAATCATGTCCTCGCACAGGTTCACTCTATTGGCATCGCAGTCATAATTGACGAAGAGCTCGACAAGGAAATATGGCATACGAGCAAGAGCGCTCACGCTCTCGACCATCGCTTGCCGTGCATCAGGTTTCCTCGCGCCTCCTTCCATACCAAGTTTCTGCCGGTCCTTAACCGGAACAGGCGTTGCTCTTCCACTCCCTGCTTGCGATGCCGGAGGTTTAGCGCCACTTGGGCGTTGCGGTATTCCGTCATAGAGTGAAGAGTCGATGTTCGGCTCCCAAGGAATCTCAACCGGGGGATGTAAACACGCGACGAGATAAGAGAGGAATAGCTCTTGTTGTAATTTCAGGACGCCTCGACATGTCTCCAACAAGGTGCCGGCAACAATAAGAGATTCTTGCAAGATCGCCATGTTGTCGGATCGGACAAGCTGGAACAGGTGTCGGCATAGCCGGTCTTCCGCAACCACGGCCAATGCCGGGTGTCGAGCAATGGAGGGACCGGCAACCTCAAGCGCGACATGAATAATGCGCAAGGCCATCACTCTCATGGTGTCTCCCTGCTGTTTATCCTGAGGGTCCAGCAAGTCGACAAGAACCCGGAATAGTTCCTTCATTGACGGCAGGGAATAAGGCTTGATTTCGAGAGAGCCCGGCGCATCAGATGTCGTCGAGGCTGAGCTGGTCTCTGCATCATTCACCGCGGTCTCCGTGCTTACAGATGCCCGTTCTTCGCTTGGAAGGGCATCGGAAGATGCTATCACATCATTGCCATTCGTAGCCGGCACCATCCTGAGGGCTTCTGTATCCCCATTGGCCTGATTATCGAGGGCTTCCAGATCGTCACCTGCTTGTACCTCTAGGTGTTTAAGGTGCTCAAAGATAATTTGGCACATCCGAACCATAGAAGCCTCGGCTGTCCTCCTCAGAAGCTCTGACAGTCTCGACTGACAGCACATAGTCAAACCGGTCTCCATCATCTCACAGACACTCTCATCACTCAAGAGAGCGCCTCCTGGGCCCGAAAGCATATCCTCCATGAGGTGCAGAATCATTAGCAGTACAACTTCATCCTGTGCAGAGTCACTAGCTTCGAAGCGGCAGTGAGTGATGGCCGTGGACAGATACTGCATGGCCAGAGGGAAGCGCGGTGAGTCTGGACTAATAAAGCCATAGGATAAGAACTTTCGTATGGCTTTTAGAGCGAGAATCGTGATGGGCGCTGAGGTTGAGGAGGCTTGTATGACTTGAAGGAACGGGTTCAGGAGCGTCGGGGCATCGAATTCATGGATGTCTAAAAACCTGTTAGCTATTGCTTACTTTGCTGCCCAGCCTCATGGGTCCTTGTTCGGTACCTTTGCAACTAGAAAGCTCATGGCGCAGACGTCCGAATCCCGCCATGAGAGGGTTGTCCTGCATGCTCTTCCCTTTCTTGCCTCGCAAACCCCACCTATTCGCAACACCTATATCCTGCGTACCATCCACGCCTATACTTGCAACAGAACTTTTGCTTCCAGGGCGCAATAGAGGACTGGGCGGGCCGAGCTGAATGGGATTCGGGTTGCCGCCAAGTATAGACGACACGGATGAACCTGCCCACCGAGCATGTTTGCGCATCGCCGATGTGACAGATATGCACTCTGAAATGACTAACGGGACTGGATCGACAGCCACGGATACCGGTCGGCTTCGATACTGAGCGTCGGAGGACTGGCCGACGGCGCTCACGAATGGGGGGACCGAAGTGCTTGGACGAGAGGAAGCATCAGTGCTTCCCCTTGTTTCTGGGAGCGCGGCATCCATTGTAGTACGACTTTGCGCATCTTGGCTCATGGTCGCCCACCGGCGACAGCTTAGGCTTCCGGGATAGATGCGGAGTGAACAGTCGAGAGTTCTAAAGTTGTCGTGTCGGTCGTCGGATGGCAAGACCGGGGCCGGACGATGTCTGTTGACCGATACGATAGTGCGAATTGTAGACCCAGGAATCACTCAAGAAATCGATTTCTTCGGGCAGCTCAAACGAGTGTATTGGGTCCCGTCGTCCCGTGTTGCATATTTTGTACTGAACAGGTAGTCTTGAGGTAGTAGTGGCTTGGTGTTAATGTAGATGCACGCTTAATGTGACATGGGTTTCTATAGTGGTTATTAATGTATGTACATGGGTACCTGCCACATGCGCCAAATGGGTGCTGAGCGTCCAGGTGCAGATGGGGGACAATCCTTATCGGCGCCCCATGTTTTTCCGTTCAAGCCAACGTGGCAGCAGAACCTATGTACAAGTAAGGTTCCGTAACCCATTACCAATGTACATTCAGGGGGTAGAGGCCAAGCTCAAACTGGCGTTCCTTCAAATAATTTTTTTTATTGGACCACCCCTTTGAGACAGCTTGGAGCATCTTTTCAATATGAAATAAATTCCTGTATAGTTGACGGGCTGTACTTACTACTAGAAAAGCGACGAACTCAGCTACTATTAACTATAATAATGACTACGTGCTTCAGCATTAACAGCAATTTTTTACATCCCTGAACATACCTAGGTCAGGTAGTGTGTATAGACTAGCAATGAAGTCAAAGACTTGAGCATGTACTGGGAGATCTGGATAATGATAAGTCCTAATTAACTTTGCATGTAAGGTCCCTGTTTGTGCTAGTAAAAGTGAAAGAATACTAAGACTGGCAATCACGGCGTCCATTCCTTAGGACAGCATGGCTTATTTGGAGATGATATTTCAGGTATATCTATACAACGGATAAGGGGCAGCACCTGTTGCTATGCTCGATATCCCATACATCATAATCATGTCTACATAGAAATAACACCAAACGCCGTGTGCCCTGTGACCCTTCCTAGGCACTGAGGTTTAGTCCGCTTGTTGTACAGACGGCCTTGAAGCTCGCCTTCCTTTTTCTCTTTCACACCCAATGCGTATACCTTATAATGCCGGCATTTCGGAGCGGTAATATGCCGTCCAGAACAGATTAATTGAACACCTAACCGCAAGAGCAATCCAAGCTTCCCAGTCTATAGTATTACTATGACTCTGCTTTGGCTGCGTTGCCCTTTTTCTTTGCGTCTGCAACCTTGCCGGCATTATCAGCGCCTCCCTTCTTCGGTTTCTGCTTCGTCTCTTTCTGGGTGTCTGCTGATGAGCCATCCTCGTCTGTAGACTTGCCATCCTTCTTCGGCTGCGCCTCTTGGTTAGAGGCGACCTGTTTTGCTATGTTCTGGAGGTCAGATTTATCCTTCTCCCACTGGCTGTTGGTGTCGCTAAACTGTTCCTTGATCTTCTTTGCTTTCTCAGCCTTTTCTTCTTCTTCGGCTTCCTTGGCAAGACGTTCTTGTTCCATTTCCTGATCTCTTATTAGCACATAAGCCCGGCTCTGGGAGCGCAATCAACTTTACCTCCATGTGTTTAATATCATCAACACTGGGCTCGTATAAGTGCCATATGGTATAGTGGGGGAGCCCAACGACAGAGAACTCCATGCGCTTGGCCATCTGTCCAACTAAATTAGCAAATGGAGTAAGCATGTGTGATACATAGCCCTTACCTTGCCAAAACCTTCGGTCTCTGCATGTTTCTCGAAGCTGAAAGCTGGAAAATGAACGCCGGCCCGGAAAACACGTGCCTTGGCTAGAATGCTCACACCCCCTATTCCATCAATTTCCATCTCCATATCCGGATCGCCGTACGGATCGCGAAGGTAGGCCAAATGAGGACGCCACGTGGCATACTCAGCATAACCTTCCACAATGACAGCATCTTCGTCTAGTGTATCAGCAAGAGCTAGAGCCGTTTCCGATTCCTGCCAGGAATTCAGATCATATGGCTGTTCTCCACCAAGCCAGTCAGGAAGGGGTCGCCACACATCTGCGTATAAGGTTAGCTTTAGTTCGTGACAAAGAGGAATCCGACGGGCTTACTCGGAACAATGACATCCTTGTTATGGCGCATGAGATCCTCGATAATGGTGAATGGTGCAGTTTCAACGTCTACATCCCTCCAATATACCCACGAGTGATACGGGCGCAATGTGGCGCTCAACAGCCAGTTCCGCGCCTGTGCCATGAGTTTTCTGCGGCTTGCTTGGGCAGCGAACCCGTGGCGACTCTCGACATCCTGATTAACCTTCTGACCAAAATCTTTCTCAATAATGGATATCTCGCCATATGGTTGTTTCGGGTCTTCATGAGCTTGTAGTTCTTCCAACATTTCGACGAGGAGGTCTAGTGTCCGATCTTTCGAGTCTGATACCAGGAAGGCAAGGTCGATCAAATGGTGGGGATAAGTGAGGTTATGGAGATGGGAAAACATCATTGGCAGATGTGGTTCAGCGTCTCGCAAGGGCATGCAAAGTAAGATGCGCTCCTCCCTTTCCCAGCCACGGGCAGTGCCCTGTACATTAGAGAGGTCATAGTATCGAACCGTGTCCATAAGAACGCCTCCGGTAGGGCTAACCAATCCCAATGAAAGTACCGACATCAGAGAGAAGTTACCCGGCCATACAAAAAGTCCGAACAGGGTTGCTATGGTAGCAATGGTAGCCAACTTTGTCAGATTCCGACGACGACGTGACGCAGGGCCCGAGGACCGAGGGCGGAAACTGGAGATGCTAATCATATCAGTAATTAATGAATAGGATCAGGTTTCCCAAAGGGATTGCAATCTTCATACCTTGGGGGATACCCATTAGGAACTCCGTGGTGATGCCGAGGCATCGCCTTGGAGTTCTTAGCGGCCGCATACGATGGCAACATCCGAACGTAACTGGCAGAAGCAGATGTTGGGGACGAAAGACACACGAGGTCCCAAGGCGGACGAGACTGGCGACAGGCCACGCGCGTGCCGGAAGCCACCTATCAGGAGAGACCTAGGCCCCTTTGCGATTTACCAAGCCGTCATGGACAAGTCGAGGTGGCTTTGCGGTCGGCGACGGAGTAGAGTGTGGTCTTTTCTTCGATTAACACGGTCGCTTTGTTATCGGGTAGCGATGTCAGGAGGTCGTCGTTATCGTAGTGGCACGGAGCACTTGAGAATTAATAAAAGGTGTCGTTATTCATGGAGACGGACGATCACTATCTGGATCTGGATACCAGACACATACACACAAGGCACAGCACTGTGGTACTCGGTATGTAGTTTGCTGTACATATTGTTCAATTGAATAATTTAGTTTCTTGGCAGAAGCCCCAAGTCCCATCATACAAGCCACAACTGCCCCACCCATCAAGTTTCGGGTTTTTACCTGCAGATTATAGCGGGTCTGGGTACCCAGAAAGAAGCCTCGCCCAGAGCCAGGTACTTGCCTATAATTAGAACCCTCAGACTAGTGTTTATACCTACTAGATAGTAGGTATGTACTATTAGGGCCGTGAGCCAGTTCAACTATAGATGCAACTTGCTAATTGAAAGGAACCGACGGGATGCATCTTAACGTTATGGCAGAAGTTTTCTATCTTGAACGTACCCATGTACGTACTAAGACGTGAGTTCGTACAAGAAGTATTGTCAACACCGCTTAAGAAATAATGCTCACAGGTGAACCTGGTTTTTTTCTTGCTCACATGTCATTTACGACAACTCGGCACGCCAAACGCTCTTAGGTAAGTAGGTAGGTAACAGTATATTTTCTACACCATACTTTACCTACTGCTTCCAAAGTTTGCATTACATCTAAAAGATGGCGGCGATGGCCGAAAGCAAAGCCCCAATACATCTCCCAATAATATCTTACCATTTGAACCGGTGAGAAAGACCTGGTCATACCGATTGTTAAACATTATCTCGTTGCCGGCTTTTCTCTGCTGCGGCAACAGCCGTGTTTCTCTTTTTCGCCTTTTCACTGACCTGCTGCTCTTGCTGCTCAGCGCTCGTGAGACATTCGCGGTTATACGTGCCAAGTGCCCAAAGCAGAGCGATGCCTGCAATTATTGCACATACTCGCATATCCTCACGAAATGCGTCGGAGTATGCTTTTCTGACCGCAACGAGTTGGCCTGGCGTTATGTTCGCATTCCCACCTCCAAGCGAGGACAGCTGTTGCGGTGTGACAGATCTACCCACTTGCTGCTGAAGTGTTACGCCTAGAATTGCGGAAGAAGCTGCAATCCCCAGACTGCCTCCGAAGACCCGAACTTGAGCTACGATGCCCTGGGCAGTAGCTAGCATCTTATTAGCTTTAATCTCTTAACACTTCCGGAGGGGCTGCCATCTCACCATGATCCCTCATTGATGATTGGGATGCTGCAAGCATCGTAGTAGTTGAGACCGAGAGTCCAAAACCCAGGCCAATAAAGACTAGAAAGCCCAGAGCCTTGGCTTCAAGACCCACCGACCCCGAAACTGTTGTGAGCAGTCCACATCCAAGAGTCATAAAACCGGTGGCTACAACCAGCGTTTCGCAGCTGTGGTTTTTCTTCCCGTTAACCTTGCCCGAGATGGCCGAACCTACAGCGCTGGACCCCAGCATAGGCAGCAGCATAACCCCGGCTATCAGGGCATCCTTTGCGTTGACCACCTGACACCGAAGTGGAAATGCGTAGACGGTAAGTATATATGGGAATCCGAGAAACATTGTATTCAGAACGGCCGAGGCATACACCCGGTTACGAAGGAGGCTCATGGGTAGTGCTGCAGCAAGTTGGTCCCCCCAGCGCTTGTCCACGAAGATGGACCAAGCGAACACCATCAGAAATGCAACGGAACCGATAATGAGCGGTGCGAGGAATATTGCCTTGTCCCACTGATTGATGGTGCTCCCTGCACTTTGAAATGGGAAGACAACCAACACAGTTGCTGCGATCAGCAAACCCGAGCCGACATAGTCCAGTTCTCCCCATGATCTTCGTTCAAGGTCCGGTAGATACTGAGGCTCAGGCCACATTGTGAAGAAAAGAAGTGCCGATACTCCGCCAATAGGTCCACTGCGATTTTTTGGCAGTTAGCACCTCTGAGTCCCATGGTAGGTCCATGACTGTGTGTGTCAACTCACTTGATCCAGAACACCCATCGCCAACTAGCGTACTGCGTAAGAACGCCACCTAGCACGGGGCCAAGAACACTGGATAGCGTTATGACAAGTCCAATAACAGCAGCGAGAGTCTGCAGCATCTTTGGGGGCGCAACCTCCGGAAGAGCGATCATTGTTATGGAGTATAATCCTGGATCCGTCAGATGCTGTCGGAGCGTGTCATTCATTAGGGACAAATACCTGAACCGCCGATCCCCTGAAGCGCTCGGAATGCGATGAGTTGGTTCAGGGTTTGCGCAAACCCACAGCCAATCGAGAAGGCTATGAAGATGACATAAGAGACAAGAAATGCATCACGTCTTCCTATCACGTCTGATATTCGAGCCAAAAAGACGGCACAGCCTAGATACGACACTGTATAGGCCAGCGCCACCCAGTTTACCCTCTCTATGTCATTGAGGTCGGTGCCAATAGTGAACAGACTGGTCGCCACGATTGAGCTGTCCAGAAAGCTGAGAAATAGGCCGACTAACAGACTGCTCAAGCCATCAGTACAAGTCCATATAAATCCAGCGGCGATACGAACCCAAAACCGAGAAGCGCCAGGCGGATAATTGGGTATTCTTCATGGTGATGATGATGCTCATCTCGGAAACTCGAGGCGCTGGAGCCCAATGTCGGGTCTATTACTCTCCTATCATCTGAGGCTTCAGTCATATTTTCAATATTTCTGAAGATAAATTGTTGATTTTACAGATGTTCAAGTCAAAGGCGATATTCCCCCCAGAAGCGTGGCGCCGTAGTACAAGTGTTACAGTCCGACTAGATCATAGACGCATGGCTGCCCCCGGATGTGGCTCTATGGTATTACACATATATACGAGAAGTGAAGTCAGAAAAATGAAGAAACGGATTGAAAAGGGGCCTACAAGGAACAAAGGACGTGGTGACGAAGAACAAAGGAATTCGTAAGTCGGCACCTTCATTTCCTCAACTTACCTCAGCATAGGGTTTCAGACACAGGAAAACCAACCATACGGTAAGTGCGACGTACTTACTGGCGACCAAATAGGTAGATACCTACTAGGCGTGCGTATCTGCAAACACATTACACAACACACCTGAGAAGTACCGTGACATGTAGGTAAATTTCGCACATACCTATGTACCTACATACATTATGTAGGTAGCAGTTACTAGGTATTCACGGTACTTGCCTCGGCCTCAAGAATCGACCCGGCCGTCGTTTCCGCCTCGCACTCGCTTCGGGAGTACCCACTTCCAATTCCTGACTAGCATGCACGTCCTTAGCCCGGCGTATCGGAGATAAAAGAACACATGGGCATGCATACGGGTGTCCAATGACAATTCCACATGAACCGAGCCTCCAGCCCGACAGGACATGTCACTAGGCGGGCAGCGGTAGGAGCAATGGGCTGAGCTAGGTTTGCAGTGTTCGTGGCTTACCACGTATTAGTGTGGCAGCTCAGCCTGCGCAGAAATAAGAAATGCGCTAGAGATGTTGTGCTAACCTGGAGTCTTTGTCTGTCGTTATACCTACTGCTGATCTTGGCGTTCGTTTGAGACAGAAGGGAGATGTGATTACGACTATCGCACACTATCCAGCTAGTCGACGAAACGGCGGTCAATTGATCTCACGCGAGTACGAGACTGGCATCAATGCACACGTGCTGTGCTACCTAATTTCACACAATTTGTATGCTCTGCCCCGAGTTCTCCTCAGTCCTGTTACGTCGTTTTCTCGAACACCTCCCATCGACTCGAAACACCTATCAAAGCATCGCTGCGGCTATGTGAGGACGCGCGATTGAGTATCTCGGCTGGCTGACTGTCTAAGCTTAACTCGCTCAGGCCTTCGGTTCTAGGCTGGATGTTCAATGCTATTCTTATGCTCGCTTATCCTCCTTGCCTCACAGTTCAGAATTAGACCTATGAGACTGTAATGGATACCACTATTACCCGACTAGGAGGCCCTTTTTGATGTATGGTTTTCTATGTAGTTCTTAAGCGAATATGCCGCAACTTCCCCACACTTGTCCACGAAGACGCAGCAGCACAAAGTCTTTCCAGAGCATTAACGATGACTGGGATATGGTGACATTTTGTCGTACACTCGGAACAGTGCAGCTCACGGTTCTTGCTTCGCATTTCATGTCCGTGTCTCGCTCCAGGCTACACCGTATCACCTCCTTATCGACTCATTTCGTATCATCTCCGATCGAAACATACGTCGACCCTCGATGGCAGGTAGGTCAGCATTTTACGTGAGCGGCCACACATGATGAACAAGCACATGTGAACAGAATACCGGATTGTTGATATTGAATCACCCTAAGTCTTCTAATCTATTATAGGTACATGAGATATTGGCCCTATAACCTTGGAACTCACCCCGTTTAGGCTTGTCCAGACCCGTAGAACACAACCTTGATCAAAAGAAATTTGATCCCTTTCCTCGGTAGCGACTAGGGGCGTACTAGTCCTCTTATTATAAGCGATAAACTGTTTCGCTCTTTCTCATTGTTGTTGACACCCCATGAAATCAGCAAGCGATAAATCTGGCCTTCGGCCAATATTCCAGTCGCCCGGGTCGTCGATATCCCCCTTGGGTCCACTACTAGTAGTTATCACTTCTTCTCATCCTAGTTCGCTGGTAGTTCGAAACTAAATAAAAGTAATGGCAATACTATTGATTGAAATTCTCGAGCATGTTCGCTGCTCCTCTGTCTTATAATTAGATCCGCGTAGTAATAGGAGCTTGAGTAGTCTCTTCCCGCATGGGATGTATTCTCATTTCCGGCGAGGGGGAGTAGAGACCAGAGCTACGCACATACTATATTTAAGCTAAGGCACAGGGAACACCCAGGCACATGAATGGAGTAGGCATATCATATCCATGCCCAAGCCCTTGTGAACTGACTAGATCTCTAAGTAGTAAGACAGTGAAGATTTAACTAATCTCAAGCCCAGTCAACCGCGTTCGCCAAAAATTATTTATTTGCTTCGCTCAACGTGCCGCAGGAGCCAGCGTCACAATTATGTACGAGTTCGAACTCTCTATCACCAAAACAGAACAGAATTTGCAAAAGCGATACGTAACTTGCCTACCTATTTACCTACATATACCACGTAGCACGCAGAGGGTGCCCACTCGCCTATTAGGTGTTCGTTTTTCGCGTTCGAGTTGATTGTTTTGTTTACGATTGCTACTTCTAAAGCACACACGAAAGGAGAAAGATCATTTTACTACTACTATCTACAGTAGATAAGATAGATGCACAAACGTAATACCACCACCATTGTGTACTGACTGAGTTTGTTGTGTTGTGTTGTGCGCTGGTAACTGTGATTGAGCGACTGACGAATTTCTGCTTCCACAGGGCCAAGGAGGGGATTGAAAAAGTGAGGGGGGTAAAACCGTTCCCCGGGTTCAACTAGGTTAGGTAATTTGTTAGGAATTTTCGGCTGCTCTAAAGCATGACAGAAGAATGGGCATCATATTCTTTCTATAACGAACAAGGCACACCCCTTGCTCGTAAATGAGGAGGAGGAGGAGGAGGAGGAGGAGGAGAAGGAGGAGAAGGAGGAGAAGGAGGAGGGGATTATAGGATTGCTGTCTGCGTTCTTTCGCTTGAGATCCCGAGTTCGTGGATCATGATATCAGTTGCAACATTAAGAACCAATAATGGAGGAGGAAACCTCGATACGAATACAAAGGTCTGTCCAGGAATGAACCTCTTGCTTCGTCATACATAACATAGCATACCTAAACACATATCGCTTATCCACTGGGGTATGCTCATGAAGCGAGCTTACGGTAGGACGTTTGCTACCTCACATTTCGATGGGATTGGTCAGTCGTCAGTTAGTTAGGAGAGGGGAGGGGACAGGGGGTTCGTTACAGAACGCGAGTAGAGTAGTTTTTCACGTAAAATATTCACGGCCGAGAGACTTGAAGGGGTAAGGAATGCTTATCTATCTACGCATACGCACTTTACGGGTTAGGTCTTCTATATGTGAAACTCTCGGGCGTAGGTGTATACTACGTATGAGTGTGACGGGGGATTTCGGGTTGTATGTGCGCAGGTTGTTTGTTGGTGTTGTTATTAGTCGAGTGTTGGATATAACCGTCTGTACATAATATTAATGTCCTACTTACGCGACATTTGTACTAGAATGGAATTTCAAACAGCAACCTATCTGACCTAAGGCAATGAAACTTGCACAGATAGATTACCGTTATGCGGAGAGGTAAACAGCCAGTCAACACCCTCCCAGATATCCTTTTTTAGGTCTAAAGTACAAAAAATGTTGGCTTTTTACACTACCTAGCCTGTTGGCAAGAAGACACAACTATTGAGTCGAGTCGACTGTCTGACAATGCTGAAACCGGGGACTGGTCAGTCAGGGGAGTGAGTGTTCCCTTAGCTTGCGAAACTGACGCGTGCGAGAGTGAATGAGTTGAGTGACAACTGCTCCCTCACAGAACCCGCGCAGCCTACGCGGCTTGAAGCTATACAAAGCATAGTTTGAGTCAGACATGTTCTAATGCGCCCAAGCAGCAGGGTTACATTTCCTTTGGAAGACCCGGGGGGTCATCACCATCTCAGTCAGGGCCAATGTTGATTCTCTCTTCAGAGTAACATCTTGTTCATGATATAACAGCTGGTACTCATCACTTCCTGTGTGGGAGTTGTTAATTATACATCACCTACCTAGGTTAGTTATCTGCAGCAGAGACCTAGCTCACATACCAGGCCAGGGCACACTGGAAATAATGATTTGTCGAGTCCTGGTAGTGTCTATCTCTTGGAGGAGTTAATCACCACGCTATTCGCGGCATGCCGCAGCCTCACTTTAGAAATCGGATGAGTCGTGGTGGTCTTGCGCGAGTGCTATGATGTAGGGCTGTTCGGATGGCTGTTATGATGTGTTATCAGTTGCATTTAAAGGTCTGTTGTGTGTACGCATATGTATTTGGGGGCTGTCGCTTAGATGTCCGTTCCCCGGAATCCCGGGAGGACATTAATGCGCAGCTGACAGTTGCCGTGATCATTGATGGGTTTGACTTGGCCAAAGAGGGGATGATTTTCGCCTGGCAGGCCTTGATTAGCAAGACTCCTTTCTGGTGTCGCTGTGGAGGCTTTGGAACCTATACCGGGAAATGGGGTCAATTCGTCCCTCGGGATGACGGACGAAACATGACAGGTCTTGAGAAATACAATCAAGATAAACCCGTGGCCTGCTAGGTTAAGGATTTGTAGATATCTGACAATGTATCTGAATCCTCGCTTTATGCAGTTGGACGAGCTTTCGGCAGCTAGTAAAGATCTGGTTTTCTGGAAAATAGAAGACCTGTATAAGCGCTAGGGAAAGGAATAATCCGTGGCGCGTTGATAGTGTCCCTTTCCGAGCGGTACTTGCTACTCAGCTGGCCTGGCATGGACGCTTTTTCAACTCTGCATCAAGGTGACATATGGCTCGGCACAGCACCGAGATCTGGTAGACACTACAATAACCTCGTGTTAGCTGGAGGCAACTCTATCATTGGCCGGGCTAGAGAGGCGCGGAGGAACAGACAACTGGCCCGCTATGACACAGTCAAATTCCTGCAATTGGGAGCAACAGTATCTGGAAAAATTTTCGACGCTTTTGTTGAGCGTAGGGTACGGGGCTGAAAAAAGGTATTTAGACTGCCTCGTGGCCGACACCAAGCTACAGTGGTTCGATAGCAAAGCCGTGAGGCCATACTATCATCACGGTTGGACTGCGGACTAGCAACTAGAGAACTGGCGGCAATGAAAGGTCTCTGAGACAAAGAATCCATTCTTACGACTTGCCCAGAGTATTGACGTAGAGACCCTGGAGATGTCCTTTGACTATATGTCTCTGAGTCGGATGTGTTGAATGGTGCTCTAAGAACTGATCAAATAGGGGCGGCCCATATTCGATGACATTGGCGGTCCTAAACCTCTAAAACCAGACCAGGAAAAAACCACAGGCTGAAATACAGGCGCAGTTGTGACGTTTATATTTGCTTTGCTCTTCCGCCCAGACGGTCCTCGCGAGGAGGCGTCTGCGATTGCTGACATTTGCTCAATTCGCTCAAAGTGATTGGGCGTGTTGTTCACACTGTTACAGGGAGGTTCTAGATAATGGATGGCAAACGCTAGGTCCATGTTGGCGACGGTTAGCACATGGAGAAAATTTGAGTAGTGGAAATCCGTTCTTTCCAGAGCTCATTGTTTACCAACATGTCTTGAGCAGTTTCCTTATTTTGTTAAATTTTACCGAACAGCTGTTCAACAGCTGGCAATACCGCATCCCATTTCCAATTTGGCTTACCTAACGCATTCAATCAGCTTATGCCGTTGCACTGCCATGCCCCACGACGTCACTCCACCCAAGATTGTCCTACCTGCTTGTGGCCTGCCTCAAGCTCATCATTACTCAACGCATGCTTTATGGACCCAGAATCAAGTGTCGACTAGTACAACTCATTGTCTTTCTTTACGAAGCCTGTCACTAGATAAATAGAACACCGGGTAGTTTCACATAGCCTTCTGCGCTCTAGCTGTTGTGCTCCAGGCAGTATCTACCACTTCAGAAGTTGGGCTATCAAACAGCATGGCGGAGACACTGATAGACCAGATGCCGCCCATACTTCAAGGCCCAACAGACAAGGAGAAGAAGTATGATAGGCAACTCAGACTATGGGCTGCTAGTGGCCAGGCTGCCTTAGAGTCAGCCAATATTCTTCTGCTGAACTCTGGCGCTGGTACGGTTGGTGTTGAGACTCTTAAGAACCTTGTGCTCCCCGGTAAGAAATCTGTAAGATAATAGCTAAGAATGATAATGACATTGACATCTATATCTATTAGGAATTGGTAGATTCACAATCGCCGACGACGCTATTGTTAATGAGGCTGATATGGGCGTCAACTTCTTTCTCGACGAAAGCTGTTTGGGGCGGTCGCGATCAGAATGCTCCACCAAGCTGCTCCTGGAGCTGAATCCAGAAGTTCGGGGAGATTGGTACCCGAAGAACCAGGTGTGCTAGGCAGGAAAGACCTAAGATCCCATCACCAAAGCTGACGACGTGAAATAGGAAAAGCTCGATCTTCAAAAGATCCTAAGCAATGCAGACCCTTTCACGCTGATCATGTATACAAACCCCATTCGACAAGAGGATCTTGCCACTATTATGGCACATGCAAGTCAACCCCAGATACCCGTTGTCTCTGTTCATTCTGCGGGGTTCTGCTCGTATTTCCAATTCAGCTTGCCTGGACCGTTTTCAATTGTCGACACCCACCCTGAAGTGGATAAGACAACAGACCTGCGCCTCCTACAGCCCTGGCCAGAACTGTCTGCGTTTGCTAAAGACATGGTCAAGGATATAGACAACCTTGATGATCATGACCATGGCCATTTACCATACGTCGTGATCCTGCTCCACTTCCTAGAGCGGTGGAGAGAATTACACGATGGCAAGAACCCCATAACCTATAAGGAGAAGTTAGACTTCGCTAGGTTTGTGGAGGGGGGCTCGAGGACCAATAATACTGAAGGTGGCGAGGAAAACTTCCAGGAAGCGGTCGATGCCATAAACAAGAACGTCAAAGTAACAGAGCTAGAGGCTGGATTAAGGGAGGTGTTCGATCATCAAGCCACAAGCGAGGTAAGACCCATATTACAATATCACGCCCAAAGGATTCCAACTGAAAGAGTGAGAAAAATGATAGATCCATCGCCAATCCTCATTTTGGCTCATTGCGAGGGCGATCAATCTCTTTTATCAGAAGCATGGCTGCCTACCACTCCCCGGATCTTTGCCGGACATGAAGGCAAAGTCGAATGTATACGTCAAGCTGCAGAGCTTGTACAAAGAAAAGGCTCGGAAAGATGCGCAGGAGGTCCTCGCCTTGGTCCAGGCAGGTCTTGGTGGCGAAAGTGTTGACCCAAGCGAGGTGGACCTATTCTGCAAGAATGCTCGCTTCGTCAAGTTGATTAATACAAAATCAAGGGAGCTAGATCTCAGTCAGATCTTCGGTATGTCCATTAGCTACTAGTAGATTCCATAGGAGTGCAACGGTCTACTAATTTGCTACGCTAGACGCCGAGAAAGCAAATGACGAAGAAGCAGAGGCAATGAGGATCCAGACAGACGGTGCCTTTAGCCAGCCGCTGTCAAACTTCTTCATTTACCTCGCCCTGAAGGCGACCGCTCACAACCCGACCGCTACTGCCGCCGAAATCATGAACTCTGTCACGCAACTTGTGCCCCAGGCCGCTGGGTATGAAAGAATGCAGCAGGCCGCGCAGGAAGTTGCTAGAGCTGGAGGCGGCGAGCTTCACAATATTTCCGCGCTCACTGGAGGGATGGTGGCACAGGAAATGATCAAAATTATCACGAAACAATACATCCCCATTGACGATACTTGCATATTCGACGGCATTAGCAGCCGATGTCAGGTACTGCGTTTATGATAGTGGACCTCTGATGGCCCTGCTCGCAGGAAAATAGCGACGGCTCATAGGTGAATGCCCCCGGAGTTCGCCCTGGAGATCCGGGTTTAGCCACAGGCAGTGGTTGGAGCTGTGGGGAATTTAGACACTTGGCGGACGCGATGATACAGCACAGTCGTAATCCTACCTGCAAGAATGAGAAGATCGGGGGTATTTATCGGACCGCAGGCCCTTTAACAATAATACATGTTCTGCAGACAGTCACCCTCAGCAGAACCAAGCGCCGACTGGCGCCAGCTTATTACACCATAGACAACGCCGACAGAGATTGCCATCCAGTCGGCTGAATAACACTGCGTTGCAATGAGATCTGGAGTGCATCACGTACAAAACATTACCACTTTTCGCTTCCAGCTAAGATCAAAGTCTGGCAGCCTTCGCAGATGCGAGATTTCAGCCAGCCGTGAGGTCATTGCTACCTACCTACCTAGGTACGTTTGGGGGGCAACGACGACAACAACAGCAATAGCAACAATAACAATGGCCGGGCGGTACAATAGATTTAAGTGCACGGGCCCCGTATGGACGTTGAAATTCTCTTGCTTTTTCCCCCTGCCATTCTCTGTAGGCTGTTGGTTTCGGCCCCTTAAATTTCCTCGTTGCACACTGCGCACAGTCTAAAAGAACACTTTGGGTTGGTCAATGGTGAAAAGGTGCAATATTCTTATTTCCTGCGAAGCCGACCGCTTCTGATAATTGCTTGCTTGTCTTGGATGATGGTAATCACAGCTGAAAACCCTGATAAGACGCATGGCACTTCACCCCCAGCAGCAATGTAACGGCCCGGACGTAAGAGAGAGGATCTACCTACGCGGGAATAGAATCAACAAGCGATGCCACACGACACTGTGTGTGTATCGTGGCCTTGTCCTTGGCTTCGAAGGTTCACGAATATCAAGCTGCATTCTCAGACACCCATATCCCTTCAAACGAGCTTCTGTTGATTGGTCAGCTGACCTGTCCACCTTTGCAATATGTATCCAACATATAATTAATTGGGTCAGGTGGATGTTGTCGCTAAGTCATCGACGGTCTGGAGGCGATCGCCTATGTTACATGGGACATTGACGGATCGGATTCGTCAGACACCACCGATTAGGCTTGAAGTGAACCTCGGTTGGCCTTCCTCGAAGCCGCAAATGGCTTAGATGTGCATCTCAACTCATAAACATGTTGGTGTCTGGGTGGGCGCCTCCCAGTCCCTAGTATGGGGAACATATATTAATCTATGAAATGTTATGGCGACGTACCAACTCGGTCGCTGATTGGGCCAACCTGCCTCCTCCAGGAGTCTAGACATGCGCGACCAATACTCTGTGGCAAGGAGGACCAGCACTCATCTGTGGTATGTATGTTCAATCTGTCATTCATTCAGATACTAAATAGGCTTACCTACTTTACTTACTGCGTCGAGCGCCACTTGTCCGGCACAGTGGAGAGTGTGAGCGAACTCCTAGTCAACCCATGCCGTTGAAAACCGTCTACTGCAAACCATCAACGGAAATACCCATTTCTGTCTAACAAGCCAGACTTTTACATCTACTATCATGAGCTACCTTGGAAGATCCATCTCTCGGGTCACAATCGTTGTTTCTTAACAGGATTGATATGGTAAGGTGTAGACGGATCGGGGTCTAGAACTGTACATAACCATTTCGCCCCTTTCGTCAACAAAAGGGGCGAAGCCGGATTTGATGAGGTCACGATGATCTCTATCGAGCGTCTAACTAGCAGCGTGTAATACGTATCTGTAGGCAGCTACAAGCTAGTTTTGGATATCCTGGCTCTGTTTTTCTCCAGTTTTGGTTGCTCTATTCAACAGGCTCTTACTATGACGGCCCAGAAAGCCGCCAGACGAGTCAGGCCATGCAAGCGCAGCAGATAAGAATAGAAGCTACTATATAGTGGCCTTCGCACAGACGTGTGAGGCAACTTTTAACATATGCAACCGGGACGCCAAGATGATCAGCCACCCCGCTGGGCGCGGCAAGCAGCGACGGCGAGCAGGCAGGTGTCCAGAAGCAGCGACAGGCAATGAATGAGAAAGCCTCGGTTTCCTTCGGTCCCAAACTCGCTAAGCGAATGACTGCATGGTGAACGAATTTCACGTGTCGTCTAGATGCTTAAGCGAACGAAACACAGGGTACGGTATATAGTAGACATGTCACCTGGTGTGTTGAAATATGACTGCACTCCAGGTTTCTGTGCGACACGATGTTCGAAGGTGCAGAATGTGCAGAAAAGTGTGGGGTAGACTTGGCGGCCCCTGAGTGGAAGATCGAGGGTGAGGAGATGCGCAGGAACTGAGCCGGGGAGCCATGGATCAATGAACTGGGGCTTACGGTTGATCCGGAGCGAATTCCTCAGGGCCCAGTGCTGGCCACAGAACCTGCCCCTCTGATTGGAACATGGCGGAAAGGTTGCATCGTGGTCGCGGTTGACGACAAGACATCACCGCAAGCGCCGTAGATCCGCTCTGCCGACGCATATGGACAAGGAAAGCAGTATATCGCCAGCAAGCTTTCGAGAGGTGTCATCGCCTTCGCCATAGTCGTACGAAGGTATATTCCTGTTTCAGTCACCATATCCTCTTCGGGCCAGATCAACAGAAGGCACAAAATGGCTAATAAAGCTTTCCGGTTGAGTATCTACGGTTGATGTATCTTGTCGCACTAAAGCGAGGTGGTAGTGCTCTCACATAAGGTGCTAACTATGATGCATATTGCAACAGATTTGGGCAACCAACGACCCCGAAAAGGTATATTCTAGATAAGCCAACAAGAAAAGGGTTTCCCGACTACACCAAGCCTCTATGATGATCGGCAATTTTGAGTTTGTTCTAAGTCGAAAACAAGGGGTACTTAGTGTGAGCTAGACGAAGGAGGTATGCTTAAGTTCACGAGATGGCGAGTCCAACGTGCCTTAACGACGGCTGCCAAGCCACGTTCGACCGGTTCGCATTTCACCACTTCCAAGATTTTAGCTAAGCAATGCAATGCTATAGCCTGGGAGTGAAGCCAAGATGTGGGGGAGGTAACTGGGTTGCGATATGTGGCATGAAATATGCTGTACCTACTATATACTATTACTATTTTCTCCCTGGTACAATATTAGGTGTGCCTACCATATATACCAACAACACATACAGCATACATGGCCGATAGTACTATCGAACGAGCGCTAATTTCTGCGTATGCGACGTTCTGATATTAAGTCGCGGTCACAACATGGGCTGGAACAGCGCCAACTCCTATTGCGTTCATTACCCGCCCACTTATAGCAGTATACAAGATAAAGTTTTTGCTTCTTTTTTTGGCTCTTCATATGATTCATATGATTTTTGCCTTGCTGTCAAGGATGATTCCCAGCTGCTATACGCACCACACCACACCTATGCTGGGAGAAAATAACACCCACTTCATCGTAACCTATAGCCTGCCTACATACCGCCTCCGCAAAAGAGTTAGTCATCATCATCACTTGGACATGCAAACGCAAGGTCGGCAAACTTTACATGGAAAAGCGCCGAAGCACTAGTTCTACGAGCGTGGACTTCGATGCCGACTCGTTGCAACCTTCTTACGGCAGGTTCGAGTTCCCTAGCCGGATGGTCGTGGTCGGATTCCTCGAGCAAAGCCGCCAGACTAGACTTGGGTGGGAAAGTATGTACAAAGTATATTTCGTGCTTGAACCTGAAGCTAGCAGGGGTCGAGCGGGATGGCCCTCCAGCTAGCCAGTGAAATGGCGCCGAGATCTGGCGAACGCATGCAAGCGGGTGGCCATCTCCAAATCGGTTCCCTCTCGCCGTTGTTAAGCTTCTTGAATCTTCATAGCGAGCCCCATCATCTCCCCCATACCTACATCGAACCCCCATACATACATACCTTAGTCTTGTTGAGTCTCCCGCTCTACCTACCTAGGTACGGTTGGTGCCTGAATTCTGACCTGAGACACTGCTGTAGCTAGATAGTCAGCTATTCTACTTACATCGTAGGCCGTGCAGACTAACATCTAGCCTATACTCCACCTTCCAGTAGCGCCCACCAACCGGGGGCAGTGGACATAGTATAGTATAGGAAAGCGAGAGAAGATCATACCTAAAGCTACCGTTAGGCCAGCGGCTTCCAGGTACGATAGAACCTCTGTAATGCGACGCACATACATTGTGTGCATGTTCACATCTTGGAAGAGCCGATTGGGCTATTGATCGACGCGCATTCTTCGGATCACTCATCCAGCCCTCACCACCACCTACTTAGACTCGCTTGTCTACACCTCTACAGGTCTGACCGTCGCTGTTGGATAGCTCACCTTTCTCGTTTTGAGCTTGGCGGCGCATTAGTGCTCGCACGTGTTTTATACAAACTGCTTAAGCGCGCCGAATAGACCGACAAAGCTCGTACGATTATGTACCTAAAATGTACCATGTAGGTAGCATGAACACGAAATGTGAGAGAGCATAGCGATGCCGTCCTGCTCATCTGGTGAGAATAAGGGATCTCGAATATTATTCCTCACGATCCATGAGCCTCATTGCTTGTGAATCATGTCGTTGTCTTGTTTAAATGAACGAGAAAGGGTCTGATAGGGCATAAGGACCGACCCTGGTTAGTCAGACATGGGTATTTGCCTGATTCTCAACTGATTGTCCTCTATACTCCAAACCGGACTGGATGACCGACACGTCGCCCCTTGGGCCCCGGTATCCTGAATTTCGCGAAATATTTTTATTTTAGGAGAGTTATGATATGTACCTACATGATAAGATCACGGCTTAGGTCTATAATTGATAGCCCATTGGAGACTGGACGGCATTGATCTCTACATTATACATCTCTGTCTGTGTTTCTACCTAAGCATTCTGTATAACACGCATGCTATTACTGCCACTAGATGTACCCGCCTAAGTACATGTAAGAAAGTACGTACCCGTAACCCCGTACCTTTAGGGTTATACAAGCTGTACCGTGGGGAAGAGGAGCTTGGGAAACAGCACGTTCTGTTTTTTTGCCTCTGCAGTTTCCCTGGCATGCCGTGCTGTAGCCGTAGTATCCCAGCCAGGGGAGGGTATACTCGGGCACTTAAACGTAGGTACAGCAGTACTGGGTGGCTTCGTCGATATCGACAGGGGTTTACTCCACACTTTCGGCTACCTCTAGCTGCTTTCCCCTTCATCTCAACTTTCTCCACGCTCCCCACAATGTCGTTGCTGCAGGCTGATGTCGTATATAAATGTTCGTCGTCGCCCGCTCTGCCGGTCGTCGGTCGAGCCTATCCCACGATAATCTCATGTCTCCTTATGACGCGGAGTAGATTCGGGCGACATCAGAGTAAGCCTATCGAGAGCTTTTCAGCCTTGTGCTCCTCAACTTATATTCACCCCTAAACCTCATCATCATCCCATCTCCTCTCACCCTTAGTAAGAATACGACGTCTACCTGCAAGCATGGCGCCGAGCATCCCCGTTCCCACGCAGGGTGGAATGTTTCATACCTGTAAGTCTACGCTCGCTGTACTTGAAAGAGCGACGTCCTGCTGACCGTCAATAGTCCAGGGCGTAACTCCTCGGAAACAATCCTCAGAGTCTGGTGAGAGCACCAAGACCAACGGCAACGGCACTGCCAAGCGAATTACCACACCACATGCATGTGCCGAATGCAAACGGAGAAAGATGTACGACTCAGATGCCGTCTACCAAAGATAAAGTGAAATCAAACTGACACAATTACAGTCGTTGTGATGGCCAACAACCTTGTGGTCAATGCCTCTCCAGCCGGGCTCCCAAGCGATGCTTTTATGACAAGCACCGGCAAAGAGTAATTCCGTCTAGAAAGTAGGTCAGACCAAGAAGTGACTGGTAGTTTAGGTAGACCTAACGTTTACTGCACAGGACACTTGAAGCCCTCTCACAATCCCTCGAAGAGTGTCGGTCCATTCTCAAGCGGTTGTTTCCCAACCAGGAGATTCAGACATTATTGCCACTGCCTCGCCAAGAACTGCTAAATCTCCTTGACCGCCCAATAAACGACAGTATCACTGCTCTTCCTTCACCGCCACTGCATCCTTCTACAGTATCTGCCGACGGTGGCTCCCCGACGCTGTGCGGCTCCGATGAGGGGCTCGCAGGACTCGAGCAGATCCCATCCCGGGATTCGGAATGGGACGAGGAGCGCCGGGGGCGAGATCACCTCCCTGTAGAATCGGATGACGTAAACGCTCTCTCCCTTTCCGTTGATCGCCAAGCTTCTTATCTAGGCGCCTCCTCGATTAAGGCGGCGCTTATGGTGATGCTCAAAGTACAGCCTGGCCTGAGAAACTCCTTAACACCCCCGCTCAACAGCGTCGAGATGGCGCACAATCTTCCCATACTAAGGCAAAAGGTTACAAATGCCAAAGAACCACAGCGGGTCCCCTGGTCATGGAAGGGACAGACTCTCATCGATGCCTACTTCAAGCGCGTCCATGTCCTCACGCCCATGCTAGACGAGGCGTCTTTCCGCGCCGACTACCTGGAAGGCCAACGGTTCGACGCTCCATGGCTCGCCTTGTTGAACATGGTATTTGCCATGGGTAGCATCGTTGCCATGAAGTCGGACGATTACAACCATCTTAATTACTATAGCCGTGCTATGGAATACCTGCCCATGGACTCCTTCGGTAGTAGCCATATCGAGACAGTCCAGGCCCTCGCCCTAATAGGGGGCTTCTATCTTCACTACATCAACCGTCCTAATATGGCCAACGCCGTCATCGGGGCCGCCATCAGGATGGCCAGCGCTTTAGGCCTCCACCGAGAGAGTCTAGCTTCAGGAGCCCTTGGTAACTGCACCGACATCGCCGCCGCTGAGACACGCAGGCGCACATGGTGGAGCTTGTTCTATCTAGACACTTGCGCTACAACAACACTCGGCCGTCCCTCATTCGGACGGTGGGGCCCGGCCATTAACGTGAGATCTCCCGAGAGTGGCCTCAGTTCCGGTCGGGACTCGGCTCAACACGCGGGCATCCTTCCTCTAGTAGAAAACATCAAGTTCTGCAAGATTGCCACGGCCGTGCAAGATATGCTGGCCATCTCGCCACTCCTGCGCACCGAGGACCGGTGCAACCTGGACGGCCAGCTTGTGAGCTGGTACAGCAACCTGCCATGGCTTCTGCGGACGAGCGATCCATGTGCGGAGCCTCTGTACATCGCACGCTGCCTCATGAAGTGGCGATACCAAAACCTACGCATGTTATTACATCGACCAGTGCTACTGAATCTTGCATCAAGTGGCGCATCGCACGCTGCTGAGCACGACATCGCCGCAATCGAGGCGTGCCGCGACCTAGCAAAGCAAACCATCGAAGACATCGCGCGCGAATGGACGCGCAATCAGATGTCTGGGTGGAACGCCGTCTGGTTCCTCTACCAGGCTGCCATGATCCCGCTTGTTTCTATATTTTGGCAGTGGGACAGCCCGCGCGTGCCTGACTGGCAGAAGCAAATTGAGACCATTCTTGAGCTTATGGAAGCGATGGAAGACTGGTCGCTAGCCGCCCGCCGGTCTCGCGAAGTTATCTGGCGCATGTACGAGGCCTCGCGACAGCTAGAGCCCCAGCTACGCGCTGCTGCCGCTGTACAACAGCAGCAGCAGCGAGCATCGGCGTCACTGTCGCCTCATCTTCAGATCATTACAGGCCATGACGGCAACGCGATGCTTGGCACGCTTGGCGGCGACGGCTCAGATATGCACATGTCTCCCATCGGCATTGAGCCTGACGGCTTCGACGGGATGATGGGTATGCTCGATCAGCACGGTCTGTGGGACCTTGACGGCATGCTCTGGGCTGGCCCCGATGAGATGGAGTGGGCGCAGCAGCACTTTGGTGGCAACGGTGGTGGGAACTACCCCGGCTTGCAGCTGAGCCCCACGACGCCCGTGTCTGCGGGTATGGACAGCGCTACGGCGTTTCCTTTCGTTCACTAGGCTATGAGTCTAGCATGAATGCTTTCTTGTTTTAGGTTTCCATTTGGATCCTTGTCTGGTGTGGAGTAAGGGCTATAATTGTAGACTTGGGGTTCCTGAAAACCGGGGTGCGAACCCAAGTTAAAAAGGAGGGAGAAAATGGGGAGGCGGGCCAACGGGTGAGTAAGCGGATCTCTTTCCATCAAGGTCCCTTTGTCCCTGATTATCATGATGATCACGATGATGAACGACAGACAATGACACAGGAGGGGATAGGGCTAGGCTTGGGGATTGGGGTTAAAGGCGAAGGAAATACTTGGGGTCGGGAGCATTCACGGGTCAAACAGCATCATGTACACACATTGTGCCTACGCCTATTTGGCCGAGGCACGTCTATCTGTATTGTATCTATCTCTCTTATCATCTGTGCCACGGGGGGCATTATTATTGTATTAAAGGAAAGGCACATGGAGTTAAGAGCGAAAACAGCGAGTCTATCTGGTTTGATACCATCTACATATGACATTTTAGCCACGAATGAACGAGAAAAAGTCATCAAAAACAAAACAGTATTTTGAGGTTCTTTCTTTACCTTGAGAATGTGCTTGTTTGATTTGTATAAGTTGTGTTCTCTTCAACCGATTTCTACAACTATAATACTAATGCTAGTGGGGTGCCTGGCCCAGTGTCTGAGCGTACACTGGCTGAGTCCCTGAACACGGATACTGAGGGAAGGAAAGGAAAGGGGTAGGGTTCGCACGAAGCGGGCCGGCGGCAACATATCTACATCATTTCCATGGCTGGCTCTCTGTCCTATTGCCCGCGCGTTTTGACTTATAGTAGTAGGATACAGAGCTTAGGTAAGTAACTAAGTAAAGCAAAATATGTTATGTTATGCTATATACTTATGTAAAGGTACGTATTCATGTCTATGTGCCAGTCAACTGCAAAATGCAGCCAGGGGATTCAAATCTAGCCGAACCAAGAAGCTCCAGTATCCGGGCGTGAAAGAGCCATGTGCTCTGCCCTGCTTTGCTTTGCTTTGCTGTATGTACGGTAATTACGACTTGTAGCTACGGTATGTAAGCAAGTATGGAAGCGCTAGCATCGCTCAAGATCCCTATTCGAACAGGCCGAGGTGTAAGTGTCGGTGGTGCCGTACATGGTTCAATCACCGTCCATACAAGAGTCTTCTAACCTTACCTACTTACCTATATACATAGTACCAACTTCTTAGCGGCGCCACCAGGTTTCATATGCGAATTGCTCCAAACTCTTTTAGGAAACTAACGCCCTGATGCCGATCTTCAAAGTGCTGCACCACGTATGCATGCATGCATTGGCGCAGTATCAAGGCGCTTTTCTTGGCAGGTTAATGCTTCAGATGCAGGCAAATAGGTACTCAAGTACTGACCTGCACACCTTCTTTAGCTCTCTGCGTGCGCCAGTCCTGCGAGGTACTCGTTGAATATGTAGGTCTGATTGGTTTGTAGATTGCGGGGTTGAGAACTATAAAGCTTATTTGATGGCATTAAGACCTCCCTCCCTCCTTTCGACCTACACGTACTGCTGTACATGCATGCATACATACTTACCTAGGTTAGGTTACCTACCTACCTACACGTATGTAAATACCTTGTCAAGGCACTTCGAAGGCATTCAAGGACCTTAGATCCGAAGCGGTGGGTCACTTGATTTTCTCCTCTTTTTCTTTTCACACATCCAATTCGCAAGCTCAAATACAAAGGTGGGGGTTTTCCCCATCATCACACCCCAGGCGGGCAGACCGAAAATCTGGGGCTCGGGACCGGGTTCCTGATGGGAGAAGAAGGCGACGGGCCTGCTGATTACTTAAAAAGATATGCACATCAAAAGTAACCGCCAAACGAGCGTTAAGAGTACTGTTAGATCACCCTACAGTATACAGAGGCGAAACACAGGTAATGTTCTCTCTGCCCTCTCTGGGTCCCGTTAGTTCAAAAGGAACTGATCAGGTAAGTATCCCAAGATTCCTATCTATGAGAACGGATTATCGCCGGTTTCGAAGGAGTCGCTAGTGCTTCTCAATTGGCGAGTAGAGCAGTCGGCCATCAGATATGGCCAAGACAACCTCAGGGTCAAACCTAACTTCTCCCGTTGATCGCGCATAAAAATAGGCGCCGGTTGATCTCATGGACTGGCGGATTAAAATAACAGTCCGGTTCATGCATAGGCAGAGACTCATGAAAACCCATAAACCGTCAAGCAAGTTTGAAGGCATGAAACCTTGATAGTAGGTAAGCTCTACCTTGGGCCTTGGCAACGCAGAAAACAAACCCCCCATGGAAATTTCCCCAGGTTTTCCCCAGCAAATGTTTGTTTAGGCGAGCCATTCGCAAAGCTTCTGGACGTGTAGGACAAAGGCAAGCAGGTATGGTTTGCATGGTGCAAGGGCAAGGGCAATCAGGACGCCACGCCACAACGCTTGCATTGCCGTGCATGGAACGTCAGTTAGGTAACATAATCAACACGTTCGAAACAAGGTAGGTAGGTATAAGGCGAAGTGAAGAACAAGAGAAGAATGATGATAGGGACGTGTTAAGCATCCATCTAGGTAGGTTAGCGCATACGATTGGGCGTTAGAGAGAGCTGATACCCCTGGCCGGGTTGGGTAGGCGTACTATGGACTTTCGGCCCGGCGCGAAGAAATGGATGGCCCACAGGTAAAAGAATGGGCCTACGTGTCAGCGCCCGGTACTGCTTTCCGACGAGCGGCATTCTGGATGTCACTCACCCTCGCCTCACAGCAAAAAAAATAAAAAATAAATAAAAAATAAAAAATAAAAATTACCTGAATAGAATTGATTTTAATAATTAGGACCATGCAGAAGCATTATGACCCTTACCTAACCTCACTACTTAGCGCCTCGCCAAGCATGTGATGTCGTGCGGAGAAAAAAAAAAATTTTGGGGGCGGGTAAAGAAGGAAAAGAGAGAATCTGAAAAGTGACAACCGCATCCAGATAAATATTGTCACGAGACCCTTCTTTGCTTGGTTGGTAGGTGAAGCGTAGCAATCTCGCCCAGCGAAAACCACGTCTTAGTTATTATCCCATTCGTCGAGTTATATTATCTGCAGCCCTTGAGTCGCATAGGAAACAAGTCGCGATTGTCTGACCGTTTGGCACTCAAGGATAATAAAAGTCGGTAAGGTATTTACGTAAACTAGACCAGGCACAAATACCTGTCCAAGCAATAAAGGCCAAGCGCATCGGCAATCTAGTAATGTTTGCGGGGTAAATGCGTCGGTGCCAGATACTATACTATAGTCGTGATAACCTTTTCCATTGGCTGCTAATGGCACGTACTAGTTGTTAACGCAGAACAACGGCAGCATCACAACATACTTACAACTTCCGCCAGGCAGCCCGGCTCGTCGGGTCTTCGCCACTGAGGGGAGCCACTGCAGGTAGCCGGCGAGTGCCGTAGTCAACCGCTTCAATTTTAGGATATGACCGTGGAAAAGCTCTCAAGTTGTCATCGGATAGCAGCAGTGTTGCATATATCGGGTTTCCGACTTGTTTCGCAGCTAACAACAGGTCTACGCTGCTATCCGTATCGCCTACGCTCACCGAGAACTGTGTCAAGGGGCATTGGCGTACTTAGGTGCCCGTAAAGAAAGCACTGCAAGATCAGTTGTCGGTATGGAGTACCATGTCAGCCAACGTCGTTGCGGTATTATAAAACAGATATACCGAAAGTGAAGTAATAGGTTATTCAAGCACTCGTAGCTTCGAATTTGCATATAATCTTGGGGGTCTGCGATCGCCGACGTAACAGAATGATGAAGTTTAGATATGAAGAGTGGACAGCTCTTAAGAAGTTCTGAACAGATCCGATACTAAGCTTGAAACACTAGTAGTAAGGGCCTCTTATGTTGTCATGATTCCAAGTCGACCTATGTAACTTATGTTGCTGTAGTGTGAGGAGGTAGAAGGACGCACGAGGTGCTGCTACCTTTCTGCTGAAAGACGAGACAACACTCTCCTTGTTCCCAATTCGGGGTAAAAATGAAGACATCAAGAAGGCTATATGGTCTATCATCCTCCTGTAGTATCCAAAGGCCAAGAGATGGCCTAATATCATAATACGAACCATATCCGATGATGCAGTCTGTGATTGAGTGCCTTGTTGATGAATCAGCGGCAAAAGACTTTAGTGTCGGGCGCCAAAGTCGCTATATGAGCTGGATATAAGGCATTGGCCTAGATACACTGGCGTGCTTCCTGCCGTATTAAGACAGGATCGAAGGAGGGAAAGAGTGGTGGCAAACACATGTAAGAAATATCGTCATGTATTCACAAGTCCAGATCCAATTTGCGTGCATACACCCGACGTACTTGCCTCCTCCTATGTAATCCTCAAACTTGAAGGGAGGTAAGTACGTCCTGGTTGGTAAAGACAGTTATTCATTACTAACTCCCTCCTGCCTCCTCAAAATTCCTATCACTTAGTGTCCTCCCTCTTTTCTCTTCGTCAGATTTCCCGCCTCGTCTACCATGGTCCTCAAAAGGTGCCTGGCTCCGGAGTCTTTCGACTCGAGAACTCCTATTCTTTCCAACAATATGGAGCATACCCTGCATTGCAACGTACTGAAGTGCCGTAAAGATCTGGGTGACCGCGCACTTGTAACAACATGCTAGTGAGTCATCTTATCAGTGGCTTTGTAGTCGGATCTTACGTGAGGGTGAACTCGTGTTTTACTAAAAATACTCAACGGAGACTGCACCGAAACGTAACAAATTCCCACACATATTAACCTTTCCCAGCCATATTTTCTGCGGCGATTGTGCCTCACGCCTAGGATTAGCTACACAAAACCGTGACCAACCCATTGCGTGTCCCGCTTGTGGGACACAGTTGACAAACCCTGACGATGCCGTTGTCACGAGCCTGAAGCCGAGCGAAGACTACAAGACGAGTGTCCTTAGTGGTCTAAGCCCCAACATCATTATGGATTGTGCGAGCAGAGCCCTCAGCTTTTGGGCTTACCAAGTCACTCAGGAAATGTGAGATGCCCTCGCGAGATGAGCTTCAGTTTTGATTGCTTCGGATAATCGGGCGAATAATATACTGACAATGCGAACTATTAGTATTTATCAAGAGCACATGTCAAAAACACTTAGAAGCAAATACTCCAGCTTGAATGTCCATCTGGACAAAATCGTCAATGATGCCAATGCGGAAATTGCCAATTGCCATAATAAACTTAAGAGTAAGGAATCTGTTTGACCATTTCTTTACATCGTCAGCTATAAGTCATGCTAATCCTACGAAGGTGCCGAAACTGAACGAGATGGACTTCACAAGAAATATGACGAGCTTCTGCAGGGTTATAAGGAGAAGAACAGACTTCTTCTTCAGACCCAAGAGCTCTATGACAAACTCAAGAGAAAGGCGATGCTCGGTCAAGTACAAGACGCCGCTGAGGATGCCGTGGAATCAACCCTACACATGGCCTCTGCCAGTAACAATAGTGACAACGATATTATGGGAGGTGACCCTCATAATCCAGAGTACGTTCCAACCAACGAGACGTTCTACGGACAACCCAGACCCGGTCTTCATGGCAATCGACGACCTGTCGGCGCATATAACCACGCCTCCGCTAATATGACTGCCAATATTGGCAATTGGCCGCGGGCTTTGGGGGTACAAGGCGAGCATGCGATTTTCAGGTAACTTCAACGAGGGCGGCTAACTGACTTCCGGTGCAGATGTCCCACTCACACCCTCGAGCCATCGGCAGCGAATTGGCGATCCGACAGGCATTGGCCTTTCCACCATTCCCGGGCTTGTCTCAGGGACACCGATGGGACCACGCAACCAGATGACTTCTCGCATTCCCCTCGGTAGTGTCTCCTCGAATGGCTTTCGGGGCGCCAACAGCACAGCTATTCCAGCTGCACGCATGAGCTCGGGCGTAAAAATCGGACAACCCAGAAGTAAGAGAATCATACATATCCTAACATATCTCCAATGCACATAGAACTTACGGTCTTTGTAGTTATACAACATCCTTCTGATTTGACTCCATCATTACACAATAGCTCCACTGGCGGGCAATCAGAAAGTATCCCAGCTGGTATACAGGGCGGCTGGACCCATCAGTGACAATACAGCTAGTTATATTATTGGGATGTCCGATCCGTCCGATCTGAATCTTGTCGCTCGGGATTGGAGCTGCGGTGTTTTCCTTAGGGCTGGCCTCGACAATCGACTGCGGGGTAACACGGTCTTTGTTAGCTCTGAGTCTTTTATGTGGCTTTACAATACCTTTGTACCATGAGCTTACCTTGAAGGCATTTTCAATGATGTTCTGACATAGCTATGTCTACAGAGACAAAGAAAATATTTTATCGTCTTGTTCAATGTCATTCCTTAGATATTCAAACAATGGCTTTTGTCATGATGTTTCCAACCCTCTACCTATATAGTTTAAAATGTCGATTCCTGTTTCTCTGATTCCGCGCTTCCCATTTTGTCAAGTGTCGAAAGCCAACAGGTTAGCACTCGGACCCCATATTTCTACACTCCCTAGCCGATCTTCTTCAGTCTCCTCGTCGTGATAATGGTCTCAAGACAGTTGGATTCTCAACTCTATAGCTGCCCTAACTTGTCGGTAGGCCAATTCCCACATATCAAAGCGCCACCCCGGGTGTTGCCAGTGCCGGTCATTGGAACCTTGGGTCAGCCCAAAGAGGTACGGAAGGCAAGTAACCAGGGAGAGCAGAGAGATAAGGGATCGTGTGTTGGAAGACTGTTAGGCAAAAGCAGCAAAGCCCACAAGACAATCATCGACAAAGGTGATATAGGGCAGCCGATACCCTTGGCGAGAGGGTCGCGTCCTTTGGTTCAGTACCCAGTAGAAGGAGTAAGGCCACCTGTACCTCCGAAGGACATACTTGCTAACAAGCTTAGCCCGCCCGCGATCGACACGCGAAATCTCGGAACAGCACATGAGACTTTCCATTCAAACCCACCCCTTGGCAATTTGAGCATAGAGTCTTCGAGATACACAAGGAGCAGGAAATCTCGAAATAGAAAATTTGTCATCCTCGAAAGGGACGAAGACGAGCAAGTTATCATACGGGAACCTGCACTTTTGACGGACTCCGTAGCCGGGCGGCGACAGGGAATAATCTTCCCAAAAGAGGCTCCTGAAAATCATATCCATGAGTTACTAAGCCCCGAAGTCATGGAAGTAAACCATATTGACCAAGGTGTGAATTCAGTTGACAGACAGTCAGTTCCAGCTGTCGTGATATCCCCACCTGAAGAGGGGAATATCCCACAAACTGAGCCTGACCGTCTCTCTGTTGACTATGCATATAAGATCTTACACCGCAAAGCGGAGAAGGAAGTCCATAAATATGCACGTCTCCTGCCTCTCGCACGACTGGTTTCTAAAACCGAGAAAATCAACATCAACGACACGACTGCGCTCGCCGAAGCCCTTAGGAAAATAGTGAATGAACGACGGGAGCTAATGGATTTGCTGCCCCTTGCGTCCATGCTGTGCCAAGAGGACGGCACAAAACTTGATAGGGGGGCCTTTAAGGCGTTGCCGGAAGTCCTCCAGAAGGTGCTATCGGAGCGAGATAGAGCACAGTATGTTGCATCGCACCATAAGCGAGCGAGAGAGATACTCGAAGCGCGCGTCAGTGAGCTTGAACGGAAGCTGAGGTCTCGTCGGCGAGAAGAAGATGTGGCGGTAGAGAGCGATTACCAAAGCGAGTAGGCGAAGGTGATGCCTACCTATTTTTATTATTTTATTTGGTGGTGGTCAGCCCGCAGCTCTGACGTCTCCGGCGACTTGGGACACATGATACTCATAGTTGCCAAACCCGAGTTTAGTTGCTTACTAGTCACGAGCAGGCATCGTGATCAGTTATTGTTCTTTTCTTCCCTTCCCAGTTTTGTTGTTATCTACTTACATGCACACACAGGCGCTTTGAATTGGTAACGCACTGACACTCCAGACGATCACGATCACTCTTCACTCTTATTCAGAACTACTAAGGAGACGTAGCCAGAGGCACGTCACTAGAACACACTGACATCTAACATGGTCGAACCACGAAGTCTATCTACATATACGAAGAGATTTACTTCGTGAGCTCCCACCGCTATTCACGTCTTTTCTATTTCTCACGTCAGAGTGCCAGAAAGCAAAGCAGTACAAGTACAAGTAAGTATAATGCCCTGCTGAGTACATTCCATCATGGACGGCTCTGCACTTTATATCAGTTCAGACATGTCCATTCTACTACAGTCCGAGAACAAAATCTCATAATGGACTATCTCGGCGTATCTATCAGTGCGCAAACCTACCTACCTCGATCATAAGGGCTTTCGTCAAATGTTTCAGAGAAGAAAATGAAGCGCCTTCAGCACTTGCTCTCTTTATTATCAAGATCGATCTTGAGGGACTTGGAGTCATGAACCAGCTCCCAAGAAAGATAAATAAAGTCTCATCGTCTCGTCCTGCTCGCAAAAAAGCAGTGAGGACTCGCGAACCCATCTGCTCTTTTAGCTTGCGGGCCCGATGGAACTAATTACGTCGTCACATTATATTATCTATCACCCCCTATACTCTTACACCCTACACCCTTCACACGAGCGTACAGATACACATACAGATACACATACGCACACGCCCATATATCTTATAAGTCCTCAATTATCTACCTATCTGCTTATCGAGGCAGGGAACAAGAATATAATGTATTGATGTCACATCTTTTTCAGGCCCTTGGCTTTTGGACTCGGCCAAGTCCAGAAGACAATGACTGAGGGAGTTGTGGACATACATATACAGCTTACAGCTTATAGATTCATATGTAGTTTGGCAATGGTACTTTTCAACAAAGTCTTGCTGGATGTGGTAACTAACCTCATTATCATTCTACTAAAGTGGTCTGAACTGGTACTAATTAGTATGACACACTTGCACCAACATACACACGCCCTAAAAACGCCTACGCACACGCTAGAGAGCGACACACACACACACACACTCTCTCTCTCTCTCTCAGACAGAGAGAATAAAGATAGGATATGTCACGGCGGAAAGAGTTTCAGGTTAAGTGTTTTCTTATATATTTGGATAGCAATGGAGTACATGGCTAGACTAGGGTAGGCAATTAAATCCTTTATACAGAATATTAGTAGGATTTGCAAATTGCAGTGAGTTTTATGTAAGTGACTTAATTAGTACTAGTTGTTAGGGCGCAGTGGGTCCTACAGGCCTTGCACACCCTACTATGTACTCTGTACGGTCCCATGGCTTTGCCATTGGGGGGAAATGCTGATACAACATCCGTAGATGACCTCTGGTCGTAAGAAAGTCGCGACATATTCCGTCAAGCTGACCAATCGTAGGGACGTATGAGGACAAGACATCGTAGAAGTAGGGGGCTGCTGGTCTACGGTCGTATGTCCGCCGGTATGGTCGACTCTTGGAGATTTGGATACGCGGGTCGTGAAATAAGATTTCTTGTTCTACAGCATCTCGGAAGTGATCCGGAAAGCCACCTTGCGAACCTTGGCGGATTACCTGACGAGCGTTGCGCAGGCTATTTCTACACTACCGATCCGGCCAATTGTCGTGTTGGACTGAGATGATCTATATCGACCGATGCTCGCCCCATTGAATCTGCCGCAAATTCTGTTGATAGCCCGAGAAGAGAGACAGTTGCGACAACCTCTTGCCCGAATGGCCTAGACCGAGACTAGATCTGCCACTACTCTCACTCATGTAGGCTCTTGTGGCCATTAACACATGATCCATGGTTAATGCTCTTTAACCCCCTCATATCTCTCAGCGATCAATTTGCTTATCGTTATGATGTCAGACCCGCCCATGATATCGAAGATCGCAACTGATACTCCAAAGTCTTTTCGTATCCAGTTGCGCAGCTCTACAGCCATTAGCGAATCTGTGCCATAATCAGACAGAGTACGTCGAGGGTCGATATTTTTAGCATCCACATCGATGGCACGTGCTAGCCTGGCCCCTAGTGCCTCTTGAAAGATAGCGCTGCGGTCAGCCACATCAGCCGTTCTTCGGAACAAGTCTCCTGGACTTTCTTGGACCGATGTGGCCGCTGCATTTGTTTCGGACTGATGAAGGTGTGGCGCGTCGAACCCGGCGAAAAGTGGGCGACTTAAAAGGTCACTTGGTACCTCACCTCGAGCTCGGGAATGTGCCTGCGTAAACACGCCGAGGAGAATTTGGCTTTGATCAGGTTTGAGACCTGGAAGCGACGGGTTACAGTAATGATCAAGCAGTGCGAAGAAGTCACTCTCTTCGACTACTGACATGTCACCTGCGGCTTGTCGAGTGCGGCGGTATTCCTCTCTCTCTGCTATGATGCCGATAGTGCGCATCCAGCCAAGATCTATAGAGATGGAGGATCGGTAACCAGCAACGGTCCGATAGCGCGCTAGGGCGTCTTGAAAGGTGCAGCCAGCCGCATAATTGCTTTGTCCTGAAGACCCATATATCCCCCCAAGCGAGGATAGAAGAATGAAGAAGTCCATATTCTTGGGCAAGAGACTATGCAGATTCCAGCTTCCTTTTACCTTAACCCGAAGCGCCGTAGACCACTGCGCATGCGTCATATTTGCAAAAACAGCGTCCTAGAAAACTGTAAGTATCCGCACAAGAAGGGGGAACGTGGTGAAGCCAGAAATAAGGACAATAGGGAGAATGCTAGTTATAATTAGAAGACAGGCAATGCGTACCTGGAGAACCATGGCAGCATTAATGCATCCCTTGATTGGCGGAAATGTTAAAGAACACTTGTGTAAAAGAGCTGACAAGCTGGATACAGAGGTTATATCGCAGGGAGACGATTCTATGCGAACACCGGCGTTTGTGAGTTCTGTAATGGTATCGACTGCGGCCTGAGAGGATGGCCCTGAGCGTGAGAGAACAATCAGATTTCTTGCTCCCTTTTTAACCATCCATCGCAGGATAGCACGTCCAATGCCACCGAACCCCCCTGCAATCATGTAAGATGCCTGGGTTTCAAATGTCCAATTACTGCTCTGGACCATAAACTTCTATCAAGATGTCAGCAACAACGAGTGGTTACAACTTTTGCCGCTAGAATACGTACTGGGACTATGTCTGTATCATGTCCACTTAAGATGATCCGCCCCGTATTCGTACCGCTCTGCATGTAGCGGAATGCTTTTTCCACCTCGGTGAGAGGGTATAGGTGCAAGGGCCTGGGCCCTCCCCCGCCTCGCTGGGCGATGAAGTCCAAGACCGCTATCACCAGTTGCCGCATCAATTTCGGATTGGTTTGAGAGATATGAAGCATATCAACGGCAGCAAACATGACATTCTTCGAAAATCTGCCCATTGGTAAACCTGAATTCGACGAGATATCCATCTTGCCGATCTCAATAAATCGTCCGTATGGTGCGATGCAAGCCCAGCTTGCCCTCAAGCCTTCCCCTAATAACGAGTTAAGGATAACATCAACGCCATGGCCGTGGGTAACACGCATGATGCCTTTGGCAAATGATGTATCGCGACTATAAAAGATATGATCTTCCGGTATGCCGAAACGGTCCATGAGCAATTGCTTTTTGTCGTCATAACCAACTGTGGTGAAAATTTCCGCCCCGAGCTCTTTGGCGAGCTCAATGGCCATCTGACCGGTACTCCCAGCACCGGAGTGAATAAGAATCTTTTCACCTCTCTGTAGTCGCGCGACGTTGATCAACGAATGATAAGCCGTTACGCCTGGATTAAGTGAGGCAACAGCTTCGTGTAAAGTCAGGCTCTCTGGAACCCTGACCACCAAATCAGCTTTTGCCCTAGGATGAGTTCTCATGCACCCTAAAAACACCATCACAGCCCGGTCACCCGGTCGAAGGTCGGTGACACAATTGGCCCCCGTACGGGTTACGACGCCAGCGCATTCGACCCCCAACCTGTCCGTGCTAAGGCGGCCGAGTGCGACAAACACGTCGTGAAAGCTCAACGGCCAGGCCTCGGCCTCAATTTCGATCTCATCGGAATCTAGCTCGCTTCCAAAGACGGGATCTTCGATGAAGCGAAATGTATTCAACAGCCCTGGTTCACCAAGCTCAAGAGCCAAAGAAGGACCAGGCTTCCATGGCTCACTTCGCAGTCTTGGTGTGACGTGCAATTGCCGTTCCATGTCTACTTCGAGCTCTTGAAACAAGCGCCCGACCATGAGTTTTCCGTTTCGCACGATAAACTCGCGGTCCGTCGACGCATTCCCGCTCATAAAAGTAGTATCGAGTATATGGGAGACGAAATCGGCGGTTACAGTAGGTGTATCCGACTCAACCATCAGGGTCACAACTTGCTTATCATTCTCTTCTGACTGGACTGCGCGGAGAAAGCCTGTCGATATAGAGGAAAACGGATTAATCATCCCGTCTTCAATGGTCGGCAAATGACTGATCCAAAGTAAATTCCGAACCGAGTGCACCAGGTTCTGCAAGGCGTGGAAGTCCTGGGGCGACAGATCCATGAAGAATGGTACCCACAGTTCCAACATGCATACCACAATCTCATTTGGTAAAGGGGCCCAACGATTTTCTGTAATGTCAGACAATTCAATCAACTGTGTGTTCGAGTATCCCCGGGTGATTTCTCCGGCCAGTGCACGATAGCTAGCAAAGAATGGATCACGAAGTATGCTTATGCGTCGAGGATGAGATAACCCGTTTGCATCCTCCGAGGGCTTCGTATGGTGAGAAAGCGTCGTCTTCGAAACAATCATACTACTAAGACGAAAGCCATCACTGGTATTAGAGTCCCGGAGAATCAACTCTGCGCCAGAGAAGCCTGTCTTGAGGAGCAGATCACCCCAACCTTCTTCGTTCAGAAGAGGGGTATACTCGCGCCAAGTTTCTGTGCTGAGCCACCAGCCCTCAAGAGAGCCAAAGGTAACATTGGCGCACGCGCTCCTAGGATTGATGACTTCCTGGATAGCGATGTAGCCGCCTGGCTTGAGAAACTGTCGTAATCTGCCCAGCGTTACGGTCAGATCGGAGGTAGCATGCAATACAAAACCCGCGACGACTAGATCATAACTCCCCAGCTCAAATGATTGCCCATTTGGATCGCGCTCGAGATCTAAGGTCTTAAACTGCAATCTGCCATGATGATGATCCAGCTTACTCTTTGCTGTCTCAAAGAACCCAGGAGAGATGTCTGTGTAGGTATAACTTGCAAAACGGGACTGGCCTGTCTTCTGCTCAAGACGCTGGAGGGCAGCCAGAATCTCACAAGTGATGCTGCCGGTACCAGCACCCACTTCAAGAATCTTAAGACTGGGCTTTTCGTGCGAAATTAAGTCCAGGAAGGCTTCAAAGCCACCGTCACGCATTTGCCGGCCAGCAAGGTATGCATAAAGGCTCTCCGCGCTCTTGGTCGTGAACATCAACTCTAATGGGTCTGTATCACCCCGTAGGATAGATGGCAGTTCACGCGCGACTTGGAAGAACACCCGGCATTCTGGATTCCCCCTCTCGCACTCCTCTAATAGAGATTCCAGAGCTGGCTCACTCATGTCTTCGGCTTTGTCATACTCGGGAGCTAGGTAGAGATGGTTCAATGCCCTGGCGCAGCGTTGCAGATAGACAGGAGCAAGATCTAATTCTTTTTCTGTGACGAGTCGTAAGGCCCTACGGGCAGCCACCCGCATCGCCAACTCTGCTTTGGATGACCACTTGGATTCGAAGGTCTCGTCATGAGTACGCTTGACATCATTACAAAACTCAGTGAGAGAGCTGGGGCTGAGCGCACTGAGCTGAGGTTTCCAAGCAATATTATAGAGCAGGACCTCCTCAACTTTATCGGTGCCGCTGTGTGGCCTATACCGCGAGACCTCTGTCAGGAGCACGTTTTCAAAGGTAGCAAGCAGCGAACCATCGTCAGCCAGGGCAGAGCCGGAGACGGTCACGCTATTTGATCTGCCAGTGGAATCCGCTGTGGGGTCCAAAGCAGTGGTCAGACGCACGGTGGCCGTCGCATCCTTCCATGTTCTCGCTGATACCCAGGCTTCGCTTATCCGCTGTGGCACTAGCGTCGAGATGTGATTAGAAAGCCCCTTTGAGATTTGTATCATGCTCAGATGGATACAAGCATCCAAAATAGCGGGGTGTACAGGGCTGTCGATGGCGTCGATGGCATCGTTGGCTGTCATGCGGATGTCCGCCGCCGCTTTGTTATTACGGTCCCAGGCGATATTATGTAGCAACTGGAATGACTTCCCATACACAATCCCGTGCTCGGCACAGAAGTCGTAAAAAGCCCGTCTATCGATAGGCTTGGTGCAAGATGTCAAGATTTGGTTAAAGTGTCCGTGGAACCAATCGTCGCGTAATTTGCTCTCGCGGCCGCCGTCCACTTGGGTTGTGGCCTTTACAGCAAACTGTACCTGAATGCTAGAATGGAAGCACTCCGTCCAGCGCTCATCACGGCAAGCGAAGATTGAGACGTCATACCAAGTCACTTCTTTCTCGTTAGTGTTGCGTACAGGGCACAACTCGAGAATTATCTCAGGAGACTCCTGTGTGGTTGTCCCTACGGAAATTGGCGCAAGTAGCTGGACATCCCTCAATAGGAAGCCCGAAATAATGCGACCATCGGACGCTGCCACCTGCTTCACCGCCTCGATTGACATTATCAACATCCCCGTTCCCGGGCAGAGGGTAGTGTTGGATATCTGCCATAGAAAGAAGTCAATACAGACATTCAGCGACGTAAACAAGCGTAAGGAAATATATGCCAATGATCAAGTTTCAGCCAAAAGCGGTAATTGTTGAATGGACTTACGACGTGGTCTTGGAGCCATGGTATCGTATCGGTGGATAGCCAATATCTCCACCTTGGACGGAGAGCGATATAATCGTTTGCTCGCCTACCAAGAAAATACCCTGACGAGGAGGGTCTCAACCGGAGGTCCTTGCTCAATCTTGGCTCTGTCCAATATCTCCGACTGTGATCGAATGGATATGAAGGGCAGTCCACAAGGTACGGTATGGTATTGCGCTCCTGGAGATTGCCGGCTAAAACCGAGACAGGATGGCCGTAGCAGAATAAAGTTCCTAGCATGTCTAGGATGCTATGGATTGCCGACGAGTTACGGCGTAGTGTTGAATGGTGGCGTAAGGGGGAAAGAGCAGAATCGCTCACCAATCTTCGAAGGGCTGGATGGGGGCCTATCTCTATTACATCGATGGTGCGTCTACTTTTCAGCGAACGTGGCATCAACGGCATTAGTTCACCCATGTTTTCTAATGCGTCGGCAAAGCGGACTGGCGAGACAAGGTTATCAACCCAATACTGCGGATCGCGTAGTGCATCAGAAGACACGGGAAGACCGGTCACGGAGCTGACCATAGGTGCTGTGAGATCGCAGTATTGCCCATGGTCGGCCTTGAGAGAGCCGATACTCGCGTGATATTCGGCAGCAATAGCTCTCATGGCGGAAGAGTGGTATGCAACGCCGGTGTTGAGTTTCTGGGTGAATATGCCAAGTTGATCGAGATATGCCTTCACAATTTCAACAGCGTCGGCATAACCTGACAGTGTGACATTGTTTACACTGTTTAAGCATGCAATACATATTGTGTCTGGCTCGGAAAGGAGGTTCAGCGCTTCCAGGTGCATCTGCATGTCTTTCTTTGACAGGTTCACTGCAAGCATGGCGCCAGGGGTCTTGACTGTGTCGTGTAGTCTACCACACCATCGACCGCGGAAATAGGCGACTTTACAGGCAGACTCGTGCGACAGTGCCCCAGCAGCGTATGCTGCAGCAATCTCTCCGCTGGAATGGCCGACCACAGCAACAGGAGAAATGTTGAAGGTACGGAGTAGCTCGACTAGCGCGACCTGCAACGCGGTGCAAAGTGGCTGGCTGCATTCAGGATGGTTGATACGTGAGGCATCCCGAAGCGCACCTTTGAAGTTGAACACAGCAGGTTAGCAGAGCCGACATTGCGGTTCTAGTAGACTTACTGAATATCGACCAGCTACATCCTAGATCGGCGAGGATTTCGTCGGATTTCTCCATGCTTTTTCTGAAAATCGGGTACTTCAGCAGCTCTAACCCCATTTCGACATATTGGGCCCCCTGGCCTGTGAAGACGAAAGCGATATGAGTGTCCTCTATAGGTACACGCACTTGTGGCGAAAACGAAAGGTGACCCAAGCTACGTTGTTCTGGTTGATCGTCCACGGTACTATTTCCCTCAAGTGCCAATGCGAACGTTCGCCATAGCATAGCCGACCGCCGGGCGGCCAGCGTATATGCGAGCTGATCTAGTCGGGTGCGGTTACCTGCTATATTGGCTTGGAAAAAGTCTTGATATGCATTAGTCATGCGGTGGAGCGCGCCTGCGTCGGCAGCACTCCATACAAGTAACCTTGGAGCGATCTGATCATGCATATGCACCGGACGACTGGTATCAACCTTGCCTTGATCATCAGGGTGTGTAAGTTGTGATGTTTGATAAGCTCCGGCCGTGTCATCTGAAGTTGTTAAAACGGTACAATTATGAAAGCCGGTTAATTTACGGGCTTGAAGATAATGAAAGGCATCGTCGAGAACGACGTGGGCGTTCGTGCCTCCGTAACCGAAAGAGTTGACCGAAACTCGTCTGAGACCGGGTGCAGGCCAAGGAATGTTCTGGGTAGGAACCTTTTACTCAAATATTAGTAAACGGGCACATAGGCACATTCGGTGTCTGACATACCTGAACTTTATACAAGTCCGCGTCAATGGCTGGGTTCATCTTCTCGAAGAGAGCATTCGGTGAGATAACACCCTTTTCGATTGTTAAGATAGCCTTCATTATGCCAGCGCCTCCACTAGCGCCTTCAAGGTGACCAATATTCGACTTGAGAGAGCCGCTGTTGAAATAAATTAGCAGTAGCATTTGAAAATGCCTTCAAGTTGTTGGCTTACACGAAGAGAGGCTCTGAAGTCGAGCGGTAGTCCTTGAATACATTTCCAATGGCTGCCATCTCAATCGGATCTCCGACTTTCGTCCCCGTTCCTAGACGAGTTAGCTTTATTCGGCTGACTAAGTCGGAATAGGGCCCTAACCATGAGCTTCATAATATCTTGTAGTGTTATAGTCGAGACCGCCTTGGGTGTAAACATGGCGAATGAGTGCTTCCTGCGACTCAGGACTTGGCTGCGTGAGTGTTGGTGTTCTTCCGTCCTGGTTTGAGCCCGTCGCTCGGATCACCGCACGAATGACGTCTCCATCTCGGAGTGCGTCATTGATTGGTTTAACCACGATCGCAACAATACCCTCACCGCGAGCATAACCGTTGGCACGTGAGTCGAAACTGAAACACTTGCTATCAGGTGAAAGAAAGTTTCCTCGGCTGAGAAGCACGGTGGGCTCTGGACTGAGCAGCAGGTTTGAGCCGACAACCAGAGCCTAGTAGATTACAAACAACTTAGCAACTCTTGTCTTGTAAACTAATCGGGAAGTGGGCTTACGGTGCTGGCGCTCCCGTTGCGCAGGGCTTGGCATGCCATATCCAGCGCGATCATGCTTCCCGAGCATGCCGTATCCAAGTGCACGCTGGGTCCGCGAAGGTCAAAATACCAACTAATACGATTCGGTAAAATAGCAGGTTGCATGCCAGTTATAGCTTGAAGTGGCTGTGCATCAGCGTCTTTAGAAGACATACGGCAATAGTCATCAGACATTGTGGCCCCGAAGACTGCGGTCTGGCTTCCACGGAGACTTTCGACCGCCATGCCAGCTGTGGGAAATTATCGTCAGAAATATTCACCAAGTAGCCAGTGATCGAGTAGAAGTGAACAAGTTATCACACGGGAACTAGGAAATCGTATCTTGCCATTCTCAAACGCATGGTACGCGGCTTCCAGAGCCAAGCGCTGCTGAGGATCCATCGCCGCTGCCTCCTGGGCAGTGATGGAGAAGAATGGGGCGTCAAATAACGCAGGATCCTCGGCAAGAAAGTGAGCCCCATGGGCATATTGCTGCTCTCTTCATTAGTATCCGATATAGTCCTCAACTCGTCAATGGGAAGATATAGAGGAATCGAAAACGCACATTTCGATCAAAGAACGGTTGCAGATTAACACGCTCTGATGGCCAGGCCGTTGATACATTCATCCGTTCCTCCAGAATCCTCCAAAGACTCTGCTCGTCTACGGCTCCGTGAGGTAGTTTGAAGGATATTCCCACGATAGCGAGTGACTCCATTATAGCCGTGTTCTTCTGACGAGTGTTCCTAAAAACAGCACTATTTAAAGAAATGATATAAGTTAGTTGAAAGGTAAAGTGAATATAGTCCGAGCAGGAGCAAGCGCTTAAGGAATAAAAGTAGTCATGAAGTGTTTGCTAATGTTTATTTTATATATAGTGCTCTTTTAACAAACTTTATAGTGTTGGCACATTTTTATTTGATGGTAATAGTTTACTCTTACGTTTTACGGGCTTAATCAGCTGTATGAATTCACCCCTGTTCCGAGATCACTTTAACCTTTACTACCTAGGTACACTAATAGATAATAGAATGAGACTTCTGTAGGCCGCACAAGTGAGAGTAGCACTGCTAAAACATATACTTAGCCTTGTAACAAGGTTTCAATGAATTTGTGAAGCTATATATGGTAACATGAATACAACGACTTCTCTAACTCACCTCTCCGTAGCCCCTTAAGCACCATCCTAAGCATGAATTTCAAGTAAATACTGTCTTGGTGCTTGGCAACATTAAACATGATGAGACTAAGTGCGCAGTGATGTTATGTTGCCTCTCGGTAGCCGAAATAATACCAACGTGGAAGGTAACATACCTCGTTGGTTTCCTCATGTTATTAGGATGGTGACGTAGGTACAGTAGCATATTCCTACCCACCTACTACTTCCCACACACAATACAGCATCCTTCAATGACGGCCCAAGGCGGCCGGAGAGAGGAGTCCTTGATAACCCTGCATAACGGATGACATCCATTGCAGCATGCGTGTTGTCCTGCGATATGCACTTTGTTAAAACCCAAACCAATGTCACGGTGATCTGCCCACCTGAGTCGGTCGAATTTGCCAATCCCTGCTTTATTGCCACAAAGCACAAAGACTGTTTCTTCCAGGTTTCGTTTTCTTCTCTGTTAACACAAGATATGCAGTGTTACAGTTAGTCAGGTATCAAACCGGGTGAGGTATCAAGGGATTCAGTGCTGATACAGTTTGAGAAAGAGAATTGTTATCAGGGCAACTGAGGTGAAATTGGCCACCAAGAGCTGCCGTCGGTCTAAAATTCACAGGTAGATACCTACGAAGCAGCTAATCATTTTACAATACACAAAATAGATTGGCTAGCAAAGGTACTGGTTTCACGCATGTCGTTCTCACACAGTTGAGGCAGCTGGGTTCAGGTGGCAACCAGCTGTTTTGAACGTGCGGGTGCCCCTGATAGTAATGATTTTCATGAAAAAAACCATAACTGAACATAATCATGGTAGCTATGAAGGTATTATCTGTTCTCGCTTCCACATCATCAGAGCCGTAGGTATCTGTAATGCTGAGAACCCACTTAGCACAAGCATCTGTCGGTTGTATCCTATTGAGAGGATACGACGTGCTTCCTCTTTCAGGGCAATATCCAGTGCCTGGCTCCCCGCAATAAGCTGAGAAGTAGGGTCATTGACGCCGATACTTGCCAAACGAGACAAAGTATACCCATTGAACACAGACGCGGCAATTGCTAACCCAATAGCACTGCCCATGGTTCGGAACTGGTTGCCAGCGGCCATCCCTACAGCCTTGTCACGTTCATCCACTGCAAAAGGAATGCTGATGTATGCCATAATGAACGTCATACCGCAACCTAGTCCGCAGATAACTAAGTAACCATAAACGGCATTCTCAACATGTGTTGATGCACTCAAAGTACTGAGGAGTGCAAATCCAACCACCTGCAATGCGGACCCCAAAAGAATCAGGTAGATTGAGGGTATTTTAAAAGCACTACAGGCGCGGGTCCCTATCATAGAGCCGACCGGAAAGAGAGCTCCGAAGGGCAAGAGCCGAATACCGGCATCGAGACTAGACAGACCATTCACCAGCTGAAAGCGCTGGGGCTGTTGAAAGGTAGTCACGCTCATGGGACCGCCAACCAGTGCCATAACAAGGATGATGCTAATCATGACACGGTTCTTAAAGAACCTCCAGGGTAAAACTGGCATCCTTGGGCCATTTTGTATTGTCATGTATCGTTCCCAGACCAGAAGAGCAGTCGAGAGGATCGCTGAGGTGATGAGCAGTACGATAACATAAGCTGATCTCCATGGAAAGCGAGAGTCTGCTTCCTGAAAACATGCCGTGAATGAAAGGACTGCACCCAGTAGCAGCAGACAGCCAAGAATGTCAATCTTCTGCTTAATGCTCGTAAAGACAGCACGGAAGGATCTCTGGTCTTGGTGTGGCGTTGAATATGGAAAACCGCCGGGCATTACGAACATCGTGAGGAGGAAAGCTAGGGCGCCAACGGGCACACTGCAGAAAAGGATGTTTTGTTAGTGTTGCAGTTGGCAGGCAGTTGAGATACTCACTTGAACAAGAATATCCACCGCCAACTTGCGTTCTCGCTGATAGCCCCTCCTATTATTGGTCCGAGGACAGTTCCTAGCGCTATGGCGATAGCTGCGATAGCCACATACTTTCCATATTTCTCTGGCGGAACGGCGTCGACAATCAAGATAGCACTCAGGGTATAGCAGCCGCCACCACCTAGCCCTTGGAAAGCCCGAAGTATTATCCTAAGAGGGTTCGAAGGTCAGCATGGTCACCAGACTCGGAGAGCATTGGAGGATCACATACAGCTGCGTCATGTTTTGTGCGGCGGCACAGCCTCCCGAAAAGACAGTAAACAATAAGATAAGAACCATAGTGACCGGTTTACGTCCACAGATGTCACTCATGCTAGCGGAGATGACAATGAGAGCTGGAACACAGAATATAGGTGTAAGTAAACCCCGGTTTAGCTTCATAGGGTCCGTTGATGAGAAAAGACTCGGAATGTGAGAAGGGCGGCGGGTCTACTGACCTACGAATCCTAGCTGATAACTTGAAATGACCCAACTGACAACTTGGAAACCTCCAAGATCATGCGTAATAGCCACAAGAGAGGTGACAGCAATATTAGCTTCGACGCTTACAATGAATATCATAATTCCGATCCTGTTCCGGGAAGCCCAATCAGTCTTAGGGTATCATCAAGAGTTGAAGCAGAGGAGGACGATGTGGCAAGTACTTACAAGGCCGCCAACATCAAGAAGCGTATCCCATGAAGGTAAACGATGTCCTTGCCATCCGTAGAACCAAGAGTGGCCAAGGTCGACGGGGAGATGTTATCATTCTCATCGGTTTCGTTGCTCTCTTTCTCAGGATGAGTTTTCATTGAATTACTGGTGTTGCGTAATGAATCCATGACTTGGGTCTTCCAATACGTTACCAAGGCAAGTTTGGGTGATAAGAGACAACGTTCTTCCTAATACAAGGAGAAAAGTAATGGACTAGTGGCACGGAGCGTGAAGACTCGCCAAGGGCGTTCATTTCGGTTTTTTGCTGTACAAAAAGGTAATTAAGATAATTATCCTAGTAAAGGGACTAATATAACTACTGCGTTGTTTTCCCTCACTGTCTCCCTTGTTGGAGGTATTGAAATTTATCCGTATTACCTTTGAGAACACACTCACGTTCGCTTTGACATGATCAACAGATGCTCTCAACATCACGTGAATATCTTATTGGGTGCGCGATTGTCAGGCCGCTTCCCGCAGTTTAAGGGGAAAATGACACCGGAATGGCCCCGGTCTCTAGGACTAGGGATATAGCATGGAATTCCTCTTCACGAGAGAAATAAATCTGAGAGTGTGGTAGCTTCATCCAAAATACCTGCCCGTCAATCCCATTGCTCTCATTTGCCGCGTTGGTGGCCATCATTAGAAAGAGTACGAAGTACGAGATGACCAATCAAATCGTCTAGACCAATACAACACTGCAAGCTGCATAATGCACACCTACAGATATTCCAGAACCTTGTTTATTTCTCGTGATGCTTCAATCATACAACAGGGTCGTACATTGAGACATTGGGGTAAACTGCCTTCATGGCTCCGTTGTTACCTGCTGCTGTGCATTAACCAATGATACCTGTTTTACCATCATACCGCGCCGAGTACAAAAAGGCCCAATCGCAGATCATAGTATTTCAGCTGGCCTTGGCTGCGGGATCATCGTTGGAACCCATATGTGTCATTATCAATGTCATCGTGGCAAATTTATGAGGTCGTACTGAAGTAGCTAGCCAGCGAGAAGTTCTACCTAAGCACCCCAACTCTGCCTGCTGTATTGCAAGTAATTGTGTTACATGTGTTTACAATATCAGAGTCACATACATATCCTCGCAGAGAGTGTTTTCAAATGACAAATAGTGGAAGTGAACCAGTGCACTCTCTGGATGCGATCATATGAAGTGAATTCAGGTGTGCTATCCCTTCGACCTCCAGTCTGCAACAACCCCTCGATACACCAATAGGATCCACACTAATACTATTTTGGACAGTGACATCACTAGTACAAATTGCTATTATCTTTACCTATGCTGTCACTCTTTGATATCTTTATCAAGCAAAAAATCAAAACAAATAAATAATATTACAAAGTAGCCCTTAATCCTACCTATTGTACAATACTGGTTTTATATACCCTTTTCAGTTAAAATGACAGAAATAAAGCTCTTAGCACCTGAAGTTAATGGTAGTACGTTCAAATCTATGTAACTCGGAAGATTGTTCTTAACCCCTGCATCGGTGTATTCAGGGGGGTTGTTGCCAACTTGGAGGTCGAAGGGATAGAAAAAGTGCTTTACATAATGGTGCGTGACATGCGCACACACATCTGCGACATCTATGCGGGTTCCTAGCCAATCATCAGTAGGCGCCGGTCTGTATAAGGTGACACCCCTCACGAACGAACACATATCCAGGTTATGATCGAGGATGATGGATAATACAGGTTCGCAGTCCGGCTCAAGCTCCTGATACATTTCCCTAATCAGTATTTGAGAGGCTGTCCATATCCATAATTGCTGGGGGAGAGTTGTAAGTAATTGGTTTACAGGTTACCAAGCCAGTAACAGGGCTCTTGGTGTGTTGGTTTTTGAATGATATATTGAAAGGAGGCTTTTTCAGGATACTAAAAGTAGCCCTTGGGAACCAGGACGATGTAGCTTAAACGCTCAAAGAAACTAGGAGATTCAACTCGAGTACGACAGTAATAGTTTCGTGTTTCTCAACTCCTACTCTCAAACCTATCTTCTCCATATCATCGATTACTGCCCACTGTTGTCCATCTTACACATCGTCCGCTTTACACGCCTTCGTGGACTGTATGGTTAGACATTGATAATGGCTGACCTTATTCTCAACTTCCCCAATCTCCCACCAGCCATCCAGCAGCAAATCTTGGATGGACCGGCACTGGCACCCCCAAAGGGTGTGATTCCTAACTTAAAGAACCCCCCCAACAGTAATGTTGAGGCTATTGTCGTCCTTGTTGTCTGCTTGTTTCTCTCAACCGTGGCGGGGTTGTTCCGTGCATACACTCGGATCTTCATCGTTAGAAAAGTCTATTTGCAAGACTGTATGTGAATCCTATGCCACACTCTTTGTTGAGATTTGTGCTAAAGAAAGAATCCGGTCACCCAGACCTAGGTTTGCTCGCCTATGTATGTCGAGTCCACAACCCATCTTTATCTATACCTAAGTGGAGAGACTCATAAGTATTATAGGGCTCCTACATTGTCCTCGTATGGGTGTATCTTGATTTCCTGCACATTGGCGGATTCTTCGTGCATCAGTGGGACGTGACCTTCAGGAACATCATCCCTATAGGCAAAGTCGGTGAACCCCCTGAAAAAGCTTAGGTATAATTAAGGGCTGATAATCTCAACACAGATTCTCACTTTTGGTCTCACCATAGCCTACTCGGCAACCTTGCTTTTCGCGAAAACAGCTATTTTGATTGAATGGGTGCAGATATTTTCTCCTTACCGCACTCATCACTGGTTCTTCTGGTCCTGTTATACATTGATTATACTCAATGTACTGCTTTATGTGTCAAGCATAGTCAGCTCAGCCATTACATGTCTTCCCCATGACAGCATCTGGTACCCGTGGATATCCGGCAGGTGCATTGATCGCAAGGCTCTCGGTCTCTTCACGGCCTTCTTCAATGTCTTGGTCGACTTGCTTATTCTCATCCTACCACAGCAGATCATTTGGAGCCTACAAATGACTAGATCTCGCAAGATTGGCATCTCTTTGGTATTCTCAGTGGGCCTGATAGCCACGGTGTGTGCCGCCGGGCGTGTCGCTGCAACTTTTGGCATTGAGTACAAGGGCGATGCCACCTACACTGTCGCTCCAATCCTCTTGTGGGCAATTCCAGAGGTGTCTTGCGTTCTGCTGGTTTTCTGCCTCCCTGCACTACCAAAGGCCTTTTCAAAACAAGGCCTCTTGTTTAAGACGTTGTCTATTGTGCGATCCTGGACACGGTTGCCAACTCCACGAGCCCGCAAAAGTCCAACTGGTACCGATAACAAGCCCCAATGGCCACAAGCAGCCGGAAGGCCTGATACTCAACAGTACCATGAGGTGGACGAGGATGGACACGCTACTAGTCTGACAGAACTGGAACTTCTTCGCCATCAGCGGCCGCAGCGTGGTAATCACCCCCCTTCACACGAGTCTCCTGATCTTTCAATCGTCAAGACAGTCGAGGTAGAACAACGAAAGGATTCAGCCTCAGGCGCTACAGTTGACCAATGGACGGAGCGCCAACATCCTTGGATGGGGATCGAAGGAACACCGTGATACATCGAATGCAGCGGACAACAAACTAGTTGAGAACGCACTTAGTGGCATAGAAATTAAGTTAAAGGCAACCCTTTTGTAATTGTTCTTGGTTGGTAAAAATAGCAGGCTATGAAACTGAGTATGATTTTTTTTCTTGCTGTTATACTTAGGGGCTAGTATTATATTTAAAACATGAATATGAGGGCAACAATTCCTAAAGCGAACAAGTGGACATAACCTATTGAAGGGTCAACAAGTAGACTGATTCCCTGGCTGTTTGCCTTACCTCCAATTGTATAGCAATATGTCTCTATAACGTGCACTTTGGAGCAGTCTTCAATTGCCCACCACGTGACTGTGACTAGAATATGGGGTCCTAGAGCTCAGGATATATGCTGTAGCTATGGATGTAGCACGGGAATAACATGATTCTTCACATACACCCTCTAAAGAACCTACCCTTGGCAGTAGTGTACAGGCTTTGCTTCGTGGAGGGCAGGTCGGACGCAGAATCTATGTAAAGTTCTTAGGGTTGGAAAGCAGGACTCTATCAAGTGTTGCATGCAACTTGTTGGATCTAACACCCAGGGGTGGCACCAACAAAACGTGGCAGGCCCACAAAAAAGTTGTCGGCTTGTAGCTACCTAGCAGGTAGGCTTCTTAGGTTCCAGGAGTCCACCTAGTAATTTGCATAAAAGCTCCAGAAGCAGAGAACAAGACATCAACGAGAGCACATATAACCATCGATTAAGAGTTGAGTCCTACGTTACTCATGTAGCAATTACAGCCATATCTTGCTTGTTCTGACACGACTCTTACTTACTGATATGCAGGCCCTTTTTGCTGCCCATTCTCCTGCGAGACCCCTGACTACGATTTGCACGGATGACTAACCAATTAGATCCATGCAGTTTGTAGTCAGGGATCTTGCAGTAGAATGGGCATCAAAGCCATACTACTGCAGTCTGCATGTACTATGTAACAACGGAAACCAACGGAGGACGGGCCGCTGGTGGGGACCTGCAACCCTAACGGCAGACGAAGAGTCTGCTCCAACAGGGGTTCCCCCATGATTTCAACAAACTTTATACCTCTATCGACCCGACCAACCATTAGTAACATTTATATCTCGTATGCGACGTTATGAGCTCTGGCCAACGAATGGCGTGCGCTTTCCAGCCAACCAGCAGAATCCTCTATTGCAACCACAAGTTTTGTCGACTTGGCAGCAGGCAACAACTCAACTGTTAAGGTTTCATTAGCCGGTTTCTCCAAGTGGTCTCTGTAGCTATCTGCAGATGAGTATCAACGAGATAACAAGGTAGGTGGGTGAGGATGTGTTGTATTTGGAGAAAAAGTGGTGGCCGGAGACCGTGCTCAGAAATTACATGTTCTACCCCTCATTACAGTCCCCGCACTTGCCATGCCAACATACTGTGCCTGCCCCAGCTCAATGATAGCAGAAGTAGGTGTAGGACTAACAGCGAATTATGTTTCTGTAAATAGGCAGATCTAGATTGGACCACACGGCTTGCATATGTTCCCAAAGCCTTGGCCAGTTTCGAAGAACACGGTGCCTGTGTTTATGCATAGTTTGACCCCAACGGGAACAATTTGGGGTATGCTACTTCGGTCTAATTATTAGCCTGCTTATGATCTCCTTATTGCTCTCTTGCCCCTCGATCAACGCATATTGCCCTCCATTAGAGTTCGTCATGGTGTTTCCCGGCTCGAGAGTCGAATGCAGTGATTCTTCATTTTCAACTCTTCTTGCGTGCCGCGTCTTTCACCATCTCGTACCTTTCTCTCCTTTGTGGTCTGCCCGGTACGACTTGTCGCTCTCCATTGCAAGATGGAGTATACCAGCAGCGTCTTTGGATCTTTACCCTCTGTCCTAGGAGTAGTCGTACCACTGGTAAGTCAGGCTCCTTACATCGCCGACTTCATTTTACCTCTACTAATCGGTCAGGGGCTATTCGTCGTCGTGTACCTGCTTGCATGGCATCCCCTAAGCAAGTACCCGGGGCCCTTTACTGCCAAGTTCACCAACGGCTATGCAGGTTACCATGCTTTGAGAAGACGGCTACACCTTGCTACGTATCAGGATCACATCACATATGGTGCTTCTTCTCAGTTCTGTATTCAACCCATCTACGAGGACAGTTGCGCTGACCTAGATCCCCAGGTGCCGTTGTGAGACAGGCGCCGAACCGATTAGTGTTCAATACCGTGAACGCATTTCGTGGTAAGAATGGGCACCGTTCTTATTGAGCAAAGAGCACACAGGTTGATCATGTCGCTGCAGATATCTATCTGAACCCCGGTATAAACAAAGCGCAAGTCTACAAGCAGACGCAGTTCAACCCTGAGATCAATATATTTGGCACTCTAGACCGAGATCGACATCGTTGGAAGCGCAAAATCTACGGTCATGTTCTATCCGATCGCTCACTACGTGCCTTCGAGCCAACAATGAGCAAGGAGATCGATGTTTTTCTTCGGCTCCTCCTGGAGTCTGCGGATAAGCCTATCAATGTATCACCCTTGTGCGAACGCCTGGCAACCGACATCGCCGGGCAACTAGCATTCGGGCAAGCACTGAAGTCACAGACGGAGGAGGCAAACAGGATATTCCCTCGTTCAATGGTTTCTATGAACGGAGTAGTCAGCCTTTTCAGTAAGTGAGATTGTGTCGTGGTAGCGTGCTGTCTCTGTTGTCAAAGCTTTCTTTCCCAACTACTTGCTAATAGAAGTACAATAACTGAATTTCTTTCTTTACTAGTGGCCTGGCCTACCCTCTCAATTACCTGGCCAGTTCTCAGTAGACTTAACAGGAAAAACACCCAGTCATTTGGCGGTGCTGTACGAAGCATAATCCAGGCCCGCATGGCTCTACCTAAAGACGCCATACACGATTTCTACTCAATTGCCGTCGGGGACTTTGGCCTTCAGGAAGCTGGTCTGAGGCGGAGCGAATTGTGGGCGGAGGCCGTATTCTTTCTGCCGGCAGGTACGTGAAATCATCTCACGTCTTCACTGATATGTTGTTACCTGTACTTTGAATCTGTTCACATATGCTGGATATCATGGGAAAATGAGCAGTGTGTTGACATAACCTCTATTTCATAGGTGGTACAACGATCTCTGCAGCCCTTAGTGCTGTGTTCTTCTACCTCTCACGCCACTCGACCGTCTACGCCCGTCTTGCAGCAGAGATACGCTCAACATTCAAGTCCGGGCGCGATATTCAGATGGGGGCATCGTTAGCCGACTGCAAATACCTTCGCGCTGTTATCGACGAGGCCATGCGAATCTCACCGCCCTTCCTGGGCACCTTTTGGCGTGAGCCGTACGCTTCATATCATGAGCCTTTCGTGGTAGACGGACATGCCATACCCCCCGGTACTGCGGTCGGAGTGAATCCTTATTGCTTGATGCACAATGCAGATTATTTTCCTCAGCCTTTCGAATTTCAACCGGAGCGGTGGCTAGAGCCCGAAGACGACGCTGCTGACAGCGTAGAGGACAGAGGACGCAGGGCGACTATGCGAGCCGCCTTTGCACCATTTGCCTCGGGAGAGACCGGCTGTTTAGGTAAGGGTATGGCATATCATGAGATGAGCCTGGTCGTTGCGAAGACAGTCTGGTACTTCGATTTCGAAAAGGAGCCTGGCGAAGCAGGCAAGCTCGGAGAGGGGGTCCCCGGAAGGACAGACGGGAGGCATAGGAAGAACGAGTACCAGTTATATGACCTTGCTGTAGCAGATCATGATGGTCCAAACTTGGTGTTTAAGCCAAGAGGCAACCTCTGGACGGAGCTGCAGGTGAATGGAGAGTGATAAAGGTTGAGAACTGGGATTTATAGGAGGCGGGACAACATTTCTTTGGCGTTAGATAAATTCGTTCTTCATGGACTAGTTATCGGTGTAGAATTAGCCGTGCCATCACCAAGATTGTTTCTGAAGAATCTCTCCTTCCTTGTGCAGTAACAATAAGTCTATAACGGACCCTCCGGCAGTGTGAACTATGACACATCAGTTGTATCTCACTGATTCTTCTGGAGTATCTAACTCATCGTCTTCTTATTTCTTTCTTAATATAGCCCTTGATACACACGCTCTAGGCCGGCCCTTCGTCACGTCATGCGCGTCGTCACGCTCAACCGAGGTCTGGGCCCGTCCTGGCCTTCGGTATTTTCTTGGCGGACGCAGGGAAGAGGTCCGACCAACAACGGACTGGACTGGACTAGATCTACAGAACGTTACGTCTCCGTGAGCGGGGGCCGGCGGCGCCAATGGCGGCAATGGCGGCGGTGGCGGAGGATGGGGAGGGGGGAAGAAGGAGGGAAGAAGCGTCCCCCGCTGGGAAAACCGGAGGAAATCATAATCAGAGCCCCATAATATAGTATAAAATCACCCCTTTTTCCCCGGGTCTTATCTTTCCGTGTCTTCTTTGCCCCTCTTAAGTAGATAAGCTATTTGCCCCCCGTAGATGGTATTATGAGATTCGGCTGCTGATAGTAGGAACTAAAAGAAGGGTAAAAAAAGGGGGGATGACGTGGTCCTCAAGCATGCTTCTCATGCCGGCAGGATTGTGCTGGTTCTTGATACGGATGGAGTGTCTAATAAGCTACCACCACCATTGGATAGTCGTCGACACCGGAGCGGCCCTATTTACCAGGGGGTATTAATTTATTGTGAGAGGCTCGACCTACCTACCTAAGCTAGATCTGCTACTCTACATCCATTGGTTAAGGTTTGCTCCAGTTCATCATCCGCGCAAAAGCCTCACATCATTATTCCGATCTGTCCGTTTCCTCAGCTGTTTCCCTCTCTTCTTCGTTGCGGCCGCAGATTCATTCGTCTTCATCTACGCCACCTCCCGGGCAGGGAAGTAAGTAGCTGAACGCTGATACTAAAACGTCGCGGTACTCCCAGATCTTCGCGGCTTCTTCTTTCCTATCCTCGCTCCGCAGCTCCACAGATCCTCTGGGCTACGGTTGCGGCAACAAACAGTCCGCTTGCTTTGGATCTCCATTGTCTTGGCCTTTTCGGTGCCAGTTTGCCCTGTGGCTATGGGGTGAGAAACTGAGGGCGATTGATGGGGAACGTACCGAGGATCGGTGACATTGTCCGCGTCACTTAAGATACTTACCGTGTACCTAGTTACCCCGGTTAACTTGAACGGCGTATGTCTAAACGTGGCTAGAACCAACCTCTCTTCACCGGATTGGATCGTATATCGTTATCGCTCCTTTGTCTTCACTTTCCCGTTACGCCGTTGCTGTCACGGCTGCTCTCATGCTTCGTTTTGATCGGTACTCGCCCAGGCCCAGGTTGGGCACGTGGAACCGAGACCTTGAGTATTGGTTCGTATCTCGTTAAATAGACCTCCTCCCGCTGCTTTTGTCGAGCCTTTCAATATGACCTGAACCATTTTATCCTTAGTAAGGGGATCGCCAACCAATATAGAACCTCCCATGTCCGAGTAAACCGCGCCTTTTGTGGGTGGGATTTTGGGTCCGCGGCCTACATTTTCCACTCCGTTTCTTCTTAACCGAAGGGAAATTCGCTTCAAAAGATTACCCTCTCAGGGCGAGACAGATATACAGACCAAAGGAAAAGAGGTGAAGATGGTAGCCCCTGTGATGAGAATCTTCGTCCGGTAGTTCTTATGTTCAGCCCATCTGGCGGCGGGCGGCGTTCGTGATGTACTCTTGTATCAAGCTGCTGTTACAATCCGAGTGTCGCAGAATCTCGTTCTTGAGATAGAGGATCTCCTCTCTCAGGCTGGCGGCATAGTTGAGCAACATCTTGTTCCGCTCGTGTAAATCCCTCTCGCGTTGTTGTAATTTGGAAACGCTCTGTTTGGCTTTCTGCCGGCACTTACGGGCTGCGATACGATTCCTCTCTCGGTGGTGCTTAGTGCTTGTCGCGTTGTTCGTTTGGTCCGCCGGCGAGTCTAAAGACGTTGAGGTGGAATCCGAGGATAGTGGTAGCGTCGGTATCGTTGATGCGGACGAATCTTGGCGCTGCCGATCCAGCTCGCTGGATGCTGTTTCGAATTCTTCGTCGTCATCCTTCCGAGGCTCGTCCGTTGATTTTAGGTGGTATCGAATTGAGGCTCCTAGTTGCCATGGGTGTACGCTGTTGACGTCGACGGTATGTTTCCCATCTTGTCCCGGGGCGTGTATTAAGGGGGTGCCTGCGCCGCTTGCCAAATCTAAACCTCCATCGATCATGTCGAACAGGTTGTCGTGACTATTCGAACTCGGTATTGGGCGCTTCGATTGGCACATGTTAGAAGCTAGATCCGGGGTAATAAACAGAGTAGGGGAACAGGAAGGAGACTTACGTAATCCAGCGGGAGGTATGGGTTGACATCTTGCGCCACGACAAAGCTCATGTTAGTTGAGTTTTGCCGGTACCGCTGGTCTCGTCTCAGATCGTACTGTAAATGTTCGACCAAGTAACCGCGGGGGTGATCTGTTGCCGGAGGGAAGCTATCCACATGGTAGGATGAATCGAGCTGCGGCGTGCAATTTATGTTGGTATTTAAGTAGTTGACCTCGTACTCGGCGCTTTGACTATGTTCAAGTTCCATGGTAGGAAGCTCGCATATCAAGTGGAGGCACTAAATCGAAGGTACCACTGGATCGACCAACCTATTTGTACCGTCTATCTGACATAAGATCCATACGCGGGAACGAGCTGAGGCCTGCCGACAGGGACGTCTCTAGCTCTGGTTTGCTTATGGGATCACTTGCATCCGGGAAGAGGAGAAGAGAAGAATTCTGAATCAAGAGAAAGAGGACCCCTAAAAGACCCCGACATCATCGATATCGGCCTTGGCTAGAACTCCCATAGGTAGAGAGGCGCTGTAGGCCGTTCTTAAGCCGTTTAAGCTGCATACATATTCATGGTGCCGACCAGTGCTAACCTTCGAAAGGAATAGTAGTCCGGCCAAAGATCTAGACCTACACACTGCTCCATACTACACTGCTCCAGTTTGTAAGTGACGTGCCAGTGACGTGCCCTATTCTACCATAGCAGTTGCCGTGCGTGCAGCACACCTATGCACCCGGTTAGTATTCGGTGGTGTTTGTTCCAACTAGGGAGCTAATCGCTTCCCCCACGCATACTACTATACTTCCTTCGTTCAGTATCAGAAGACCGGTAGCAGGGCTGCTATATCACAGTCGGTCTGTCTTGCACATCTCCGCAGATGTCTGCCAATGCGGAGAACGACGTGGTAGATGGACTGTAGTTTGGGAAATACCTATGGCCATAAACGATATCCCGAGTCTGCAAGGCAGAATTATTAGATATCCTAATCTCTCTGTCTCCTACCTCCCTTGCAGCACACTCCCCTTACTTCTTGTCTCGTACCAAGAACGACGTTAAACAAGTTCATGGCTGGCAAACTCGTGACTTGTAGCCGCATTCGCTCTTTCCCATCTGGCGGATAATTGGTTATCTTCGACAACTTCTGCAGCACAACATACCTGAGTCGCGCGCAAGCCCCCACCCCACAGGGGTTTTACTACGTACCGTTCAGATGGACCACGGGGCCATGGCAAAACTATGGACTACTGGTAGGGATACGGGCTGTGCTGGATTGAAATGGGGAATACCCTGCATTATGGAGATTTCTAAGAATCCCAGTAAATATGAGGACCCATTCACATCTCGAGATTTGATGAGGAGATTGAGGAGCCACAGTAGGCACTCCAGTAGACCGGGAAGTTGGGCCAGTTCACATACAGCTCCTCCCACCACGAGTCTCCGGGGGCCTTCTCCGAAGCCCATTGCCCAATCATATATGTAGAGTAGAGTCGGCCTGAGCCCGAAGCCAACTGACCAATCGAACGACAGCACCCTTCGGAACGCCCCTTTAGCCAATCACCGGGCCCAGATAACGTGACATCAATAGCTCCTGTACCGCTACTGCACCTCTATAGGTACCACCACCTACCGGTACACCTTCCGATTTACAAAAGAAATGCCCCTGCAAGTGGCGAGATTCTGCTTGTGTGCGCCTCGACTTTACTTAACCTACTCTGCACGATATCCTGCACGATGTAGGAAGAGGTAGGAAAGCCTCTGCATCGTAATGATATGGCAAAGCCGTTGAAGCGCCTACAAATGGCCATGATCATGCCCAGAATGCATCGAGATCCCGGGCCGGGGAGGCGCGGAATATAGATGCTATTGAACGCCCCCTTCAAGTGCCAAATTGTTAAGTTTTAATCAAGCACCGGCATGCAGGAGTAGTACAAGAACTTAGTGGGCCGACTCGTGAATAACTCGCTTGGCAGTGTGCCAATGTGTGTGTTTTTTGTGTCCGACTCCACATGATAGCGGCCGCGATAGAACGACGCAAGAGACAGAAGAAATACCTATATGCACACTGACCTGGTAGGTAGGTGCTAGGTAGGCACGTACAAACTCGGTCTTTCGAACTGGGTGCCACATCCACTGGACTGGGCAATTTGGATTTCAATAAGTCATCTTTAGGTGTATATATACGGAGCTTATCCTCCTTGGGTGTCTCTTCTACCCTGGCCACTGCCTGGAGCTTACGTGTAGACTTGGTACAAATAAAGATAAATTCATGACGTGGCGGCATCATATGCTTACAAACGCAAAGAAGGGAGAATCTTGAGACAAATTTCAAGGTGAGGAACAATTGACCACATCACAGGTTCAAGATTCCCAATATCCATCCTATTTTATACAATGGCCTCCCAGCACAGTCCTCAAAGCCAAAGCAGCCTTAGCGCCTGTTTCCATTGACTTGTTCATGGAAAGCCCCCCTTCATCACACAGTATGTGGTTACCCATCCATCAGTTATCATTACAGTATTATAGCCACCAAGGGCTAGGCCCAGGTATAGCAGTCCGGGTACGGGGGCCTTCATGCACCATCTTCGAAAGCCTAGACGCGTAAAGACGAAAGGGCTTATCTGGACGACGATGCGGTGGCCCAATAAGAGGGTATCTGACGCAAAAAGAGAGGAAACGATGATATCTCCGCCGCAGCGAAGAAACAATGAGAGAAAAAAAATCATGGATGGTGGTATATCAATGAATGAGAAATCGTTTGAAATCGTTGCAACAAATCTATGCCATAAATGCTTTGCCACGGCGAACATCGAGAACCGAGGTACTACATCCTTGTCTCCTCTCTCAGCCGGCTATTGGAAGCCTGCTGGCTCAACACGTTCCCCATGAGCATCGAACTTTCTCGTCTTTTTGATTTATTACCGAAAGATGCATCGAGCAGGCCATTGGAGTTCCCGCCGTAGTCCTGCTCATAAGCAGAACCATAGCCGTAATGAGGCCGGTCATAAGTTGGCTGCCGGAAGGCTGGCGCCGCAGCTGCGGCTGTCGGATCGTAGCCAGCAGGGGCGCTGAACCCACTCTCATAGGCTGCGCGTGCAGTTGTCTGCGTGTTCGCCCCCTGTTGAGCCATATACTGTGCTTCATAGGCCTGTCGTGGGGGTGGCGTGCCCGACGGCCGAAGACCCAGACCCAGACCCGATGCGTTGGGTGGTGGGGTGGGCGTTGATCGTTGCTGCACTTGTTCCATGAGTCGCTGATGATGAGGTGATGATTCCGTTGTGCCAGCGGTCGAGGGACGCCGTGGTTGTGGCTCGGTAGGTACACGGAAATCTCCTCCCGAGATCGAGGCCGGCGACGGGAGTTCGTACTCCTCGGGCTCTATGCCGAAAATACCCTGATAGTTCTGTAGAAGGAGGGCAAAGACCGGAGCCGGAATGTTTAGTGTGGGCGAGAAGACTATGCCCACATTGCGCACTGTCATTTTATTCATATCGGAGTGATTGATGATCTTGATCAAGAAGGCAGTAAGGTACTTGAGCAAAGTCTCGTTGGAAAGGGGAAGACGCTGCACGAGCTCTGCCAAAGCCTTGATCTTCTCCCGGTGGTTCGTCATCTCTGTGACAGCGACAAACTGCATGTGCAAGTCTCGAGTGAGAATAGTAGTAGGGAGCTCACGCAGGTAGAGTTTGAGGAGCGATGCCACAACATGAATGTCGTAGTATGTTTCGTCAGTGAGGAGGTTGACGTCTCCCTCTTGGTTAAATCGGTCACGTAACTGCCTAATCACGACGTTAGAGCCACTGAGACGGAAGATGCCCTCCTCTAAAATCGCGTTCTTCAGATCCAGATACTGAATACAGCGGTATATCACGGCGGGGAGTGGGACGTCGATATCGGTGGGGCCACAATAACGCACAGCTTCGGCTAGTGGTGCACCGAAGACTTGCCGTACAGGCCCGCGGAACTCGGCTTGCGGCTGCGGTGTACTTCCCCCACTAGAGTTGTAAAGGGTATCCTGGTCATCGGAGGAAGAACGAGCTTTGGGACCGAAGCCGAAAAAGCTCCGTTTGCGTTGCTTTTTCTCTTCGATTGAGGGGCCAGGCACTAGCAAGTTGCTTTTGCTACCCCAAGAGGCCGAGTCAGATATGACAATGGGGTCCCTGGGGGCCGATATCGTGTACAGTGAAGAAGACATCTGCTTCTCCTGAGGCTCGGGGCTCGCTGTCCCTCGACGCCGAGGCGCACCATCAGGCAGATCACCTTGCTTAGCCGAGTCATAGCTTACCCCAATAAGCGCGTCTTGACTGTCATTACGTTGGTCGTGGAACTTCCCCTGGCCGTACATCTTCTTCTTCGCATTTACACCAGTCACGTGAGACTGGTTGCCGTGATGGCCAGCTTTCTGCAATGAGTCGTCCTCGTTCGGGTCTCGGTAGTCAATCCAGCACAGTAGAGTATCGACCCATTGATCTCGTTCTCGATCACTCTCAGCGCAGAGCACGTGCTTCACGTGGCTATTCGAGTCCTTCTTCTTCGGCTCCAAGACTAAGAACGCGTGCCGATATTGGTTATCTGGTTCTTCACCATTTAATCCTCCACCAGAAGAGCCATCGCTGTTGTGGGGTGCCTGTTTTCCAATTTGTGCATTCTGAAGCTTGATCGTACCAAGATGTGCTCCCCCAGGAGTCTCGTAGTACTTCAAATTGGGACCATCGAGGACAAAGTAGCGAGCTTTCCATCCACCAAAATTCTTACCTCTTTTCGTAAGGTAGCCTGTCTTAAGCGGCCGTCCGTTCGATCCTTTCTTTTGGGCGTTCGCATCGCCATTTCCCTCGCTCGGCAGCACATGATCGTCGGCATTGGGCGCCAGAGTATTAGTCGAAAGATATTTGCATAATTCAACAGCGGTAGCCAAGTCGAGGGGAGTATCTAGAAGTTCGTCTAGGTAAGCCTCGAGGACCGTACGACGAGCATCCAGCTTCGCGGGAGCATGGCCACTGAACAAGGACCGATCTGGGGTTTTAGCCGTGAAGGAAGGGCATTGCTTCATTCTCTGGTCTAATTTGGCGAGAGAACCAGTATCCTTCTCCACTCTCCACAATTCTTCACCCTCAGACCTGGATAGCACTGCCAGAGTGAATACTGGATCCTCATCCAGCTGTGTGAGAGCAAGTAGGCTCGCTCGGGATGGCTTCATTCGAGACGATGCTACTTTGACCGAGATTGACGGTAATGCGTTTGGAGGCAGCAACAAGTCAGGATACTCTTCCGTCACAAGGCCTCTGAATATCTCTCTGCGTTCGGGTTCTCGGGCTTGTTTGGTGACATGAAGGGCTTTAGGAGAAGTTAAATTCAATTGCTCAGCAGAATTAGCATTGTACTTAGGTGTATTTAGAGGGAGCGGTATTGGCTGTCGGGGAGCTCTAGGCGAGAGCGGCATAGCTGTAGAAACCGTGCCGCGGGGGGATAAGGGAGGGGAAAAGGCCGTAGGCCGAGGGCTCGATGGTAGCCCAGGACTCATCAAAGCGGGATGCAAATTCTGCTGTGTCTCGCTTCCGCTTAATACGCCGGCCAGAGACGCCGGGATGTTGTCCCGGACAATCGGGGGCTGAGCAACTTTAGTACGAGGGCTGACCGGTAAGTCGATACTGCCAGGTTGCGTTTCCTTGGAAGCCGGAGTCCCTTTCTGGCTACCCTTTTTGCTCTTCTTCGAGAGGCTGCGAGCTTCGGCCTCTTGCTGAGCAATAGCTTCTCTTTCACGGTCATCGTCTTCTCTAGTTCTCCGGCGTCCCCTGTTCTCGATAACTGGGAGTTCATCTACATCCAATATCGAATCGTAGTCAGATTCGGAATTGATATCATCATCAACAGATGATTCACGCCCTATGCTAGATTCCTTCTTAAGTTGTAAGGGAGCCGGCGGAGGCTTCCTGGGAGGGGGTGCGGAGGGAGGCGGGAACTGCGATATTTCTTGGTCTACCAAGGGTGTCGCCTCGATAACGGCCACGGTTGGGGGTTTCGGTTGCGGTACGTTGGGGGGTTGGCTTGGAAGGCTTCTCGATGGGGGAATTCCGATGTGGAACTGAAGTTCGTGAGCCGCGTTAGTGGCGTTCTTCGCTTCCTCGGCAGCGCGATCTTGCTCCTCATGATCAAAGTGATCGAGTGCGTGTTCCGATGGTTTCGGCATAGCGGGTGCGGGATCTAGCATTTCTTTCACTTTCGATGGGCGCTCGTCCGGTATACGATCTGCAGGCGGAGTAATTGGGTAAGGTGCGAGCGTCATATCAACAGGAGAATGCTTTGCACTATCTGAGTCGAGAATGGAAGGCGACGGAGGCCCATCACGACGCGACATTTTCGAATCCTTCAACTCGGTGTTAGGCAGGCTTGCACCACCCGAAGATGAAAGAGCCGGCCGAGTATGATCATCATGGATGGCAACAACCTCCTTAAGCTTCTTCCTGTACTTTTCCTTGTCTTTCAAAGCGCGGTCTAGATCTTTGTTCAGGCCTAAAATCATAGCCCTCTGCTTGTCCACCAGACGCCACAGTTGGGCGTTTTGCTGTGACTGGGATTGTTTCTCTTTTAGGAGATATTGAATAACAGCTTCGGGGCTTCCGGCAGCCCGCACAAGGTTGCTAATGTCATTACTCGCATCTTGGGAGCTTTGTTGCGACGGCGCACGCGAGGATATCGCAGAAACGGCAGAATCAATCGACGAGGTTCGCGGAGGTCCCTTCATGGAATCAACCTTCGAGGTGGACGACACACTCGCCATTCTGGGTAGACTTGCAGCAGTAGAGCCTACTGGCTTCGTCCTTGGGGCGGTACTTGGCTGACTTCGAGACTCATTCGGAGGGAGAGCAGGCAAACGTGGGCTGGTAGAGCATATGTCAGTCCAGATTACGCTCCCTTGTTAAGGCGGATACACATCGAACGAAAAGGACGTTTAGGGTCGGTGGAGAAACGCACCAGGGGTTAGCTGTAACCGGAGTGGCCGGGGGAGAGATATCGAGGAAGCTTGTGCCTGCGGGACTGGAATGCTGGAGCTGAGACAGACGCTGGGTTTCCCTTGGCGGCGATTCGGACGGTGAGGGCAACGGAGACGGGGCTAAAGCACCAACAGTAGTCACCGGAGAAAAGCTTGAACTGCTCGGGCTCGGGCTTGCATTCGCACTAGACGGGGATCTAGACGCAGCGATACTTGTCTGCAACGGGCTGGGCGCTGCCTTTCGTTGGTTTCTAAATGAGGGTGGGAATCTTGGTTAGCACCGTCTTTTTTGTCGTGTCTTGAACCGGATTCTTTTTCCCTTTTCTCTTTCTATCTAAGCTGAGTGGCTGGTTCTTCAGTGGCTTTTGTGGTTTTCCAGTTGAGTACCTGTGTAGCAGCTATTGACGAGACAAACGGTAAACGCGGCGTGTTTCTACAGGTTAACCTGCCTGCCCTGATGCTTCAGTCTGCACGTGGGACCGGAATTGAACGAATTTGTGCGTTCGAACGAGCCAGGAACTTAGCCAAGCAGACAAACACCCATGGTTCGTCCCAAGGGAGGAAAATCGCATATGCATGAGCTCAACGGGGGCTTAATTATGAATAAGAACTTTCGTTCTTTGTCACATACTCAGGTATGGTTCCCTTATGTAGTGACTGTATAACACCAAAGGGCAAGATTGAAAGGGTTTTTTTTTTCCTTACCTTACCGAGCCGGTGAATGGAGACGTTAGTGACGATAATGGCGATGACGATGGCGATGACGATAAGGACGTTTTTGTCTTGTAGTCAGACGGAGGCGCCAACGCTGGTAATACAAGATGTACCGGCGGATTAAAATTATGATTACCTGACGCGGCTCTGCCGATGGTTGGACTATCTTGAATGTCCTCGGTCGGTTGCTGTTCGACTTGGGAATCTGATGGGGTCGGGGTCTCGCTGCGCCGGAGCGGTAGGTGCGACATGGTATGATAGGCTTATATGACACGCCTATAGCAAAAAGCAGCAGCAAATAAGTCGTAGCCCACTCTTTTGCCCCCCCTAAAGCGCACTAAGCCCACTTCTATGCAAAAGAGTGGTGGTTCAAGTTTAAAGTTGCGCAAGGGCAGTCAGGGCCCTGATTGGCCACTAAGGTTTTAATGGTTTCGCAACAGAGGTCAGAGCTTTCCCACCCTGCTCCATACGACCCCATACATTTATTGAAGCTCCTGACTGGATTTGCTCAGCGATAAATGAATGCGAAATGGGAATTACCAGCGGGCCAATCACCAGCAGTACGTATCCTTGGGACTCGTACCTATAATGAATGCTGTGTGGTGTTGTGTGTGATACGTATGTGCTGTATGCTGTACGCAGGTACGCGTGCTATAACGCCGACCGTTGACTGGTGTGTAGTAGGTATTGTCCCTTGCAGTAGACAGACGGCCAGCTAGCTGGCTGGCTGGCTGGCTGGCTAGGTTAGGCGGATAGAAGCACTATTTCCTCTCTCTGCAGCCGAACGCCTTGCTCTTTTTGAGACGTTCTAGCTGTAAGCGATCCGGAACAAGAAAGTATCGATGACGACCCTGACGACAGACCCTGACCCTGATTTACGTCGCATGTGCCTATCCTAGGCCTATATGCTATAATGGCCGCACAAGTTTCTTAATCCGGCAGCCGACGCATACAAGGTTCAAGGCCGTAATTTTTACCGCGGAGAGGAAAACACTGAGCGATGAGAGGTGAGAAGGGGTGATGAGCGCGTACGGATACCTGCGTCTGCAAACGCTGCGAACGCCTCGCTTATTTAGTTCCCTGTCCGACCAAGCCCAACAGCCGAGGAGGGGTTGTTATAAGTTATAGCAAAGAAGGATGAGCTCTTGTCTATCGCGCCTCGTCACTGTTTACACTGTCAAATAGCACAAAGACAAGAGATAAGACCTCAGAGCAAAATACGATAGTAATAATAACGAGGGAAAGAAAAGGAGGGGGTTTAACCAGAGTCAGGAGAGAGTTAACAGTCGAGGATGGAAGCTCCCACTACCCTGTCTCTCACGTGTACCTACAGCATACATATCTCCTGAGTGTATGTACTAGTATTGAAAAGATTCAACGTGATCGTCCTATTGTACATCTATAGGCACACCATATTTGCTAGATCACAGTGGTCCAGGTAGTAGGTACTAGTAGGTATGTAGTTCAATGCACCTAACCCAAGTACCTGCTCTATTTCTGCTCTATTTCATCAGGGGTTGAATCCGTGGTTCAAGATGGCCTACCTAAAGGGGAAAACATAGTGCCAATAATGTTACATTCCTAGTGAATGCCTGCAAATAAGCAGGAACATTATACTTGCGCGTTGCCAGTTCGGTGGCGGTCAAACCGGCGGTAAATCTCCGTCGTGAAGCGCACCGAGAAGTTGTTGAAGAATTGCAAGACTGAAGGTATGTATACCGATACCTACCGTATGTACAGTACCTCCTGTTAGCAATGAGCATGTACCCGTTGGATCTGAACGAAGAAACCCCTGATTCTGTATCCATCCGAGCCCAGGCCACACTAAAATAAGCGTCGTAAGAACAGGCCACTTAGCCAATGACGATCATCAAGCATTTTAAGGGCCACCAGCTTTTCATATGCATCTCTCCTTCATATGTAGAAATGCATATGTAGTGCTTCCGTCCTTGATGGAAAATGCGCGGGCTGACCCCGGATTCACTGAGGATGCTACCCAGAAAAGGGAAGTTGATGAGAAATGCAAATCTCAGAAACAGGTGACTTTCATATCGTGACCACCGACCCCTTTTAGTGCCCCGGACCCTGGCTTATTGTGCATACATGTATGTACTAAAGCTAGGTACTGCTATATATGAAGTATCTGTTTCCTAGCGTTTTCGGAACATTCCACTGGCAGTGTTTGGCTTAGGTACTTGCATATCTGCATCATACCAACGACATCCACGGTATTTGCTATGTGAGAGGTATTAGCCTTAAGGATAAATCAACCCATTATCTATTACCTTAGTATTTTCTATATTATGTGTCTCTCAGCTATTGGAAGCATTTTTGAGAGCGCATGTAGATAGTAGGTATGTACCTATACTTAAATCTCCAATTTGTATCCAACCATGTGAATCTTGTCACTTATGTATGTGGACACCCGTTGTATTCTCATGTATGTATCATGCAGGGGTTCGAGGTAGGCTTCTGCAGGAACACGGATTGGGTTTGTTTGGCGTTCTTGGCAGACTTGGTCACCATCTAAGTTGACCCCATTTTGGCACGTCCATGCCTACCTATCTAGGGGCTGGCAAAGAGGTAATCATAATCGTAACAAAAAAACTGCGTAGGTATGCTATTGTGAAATACCTAGGTAGGCTGTCGTCGGTCGAGTTGACCTTGTTGAAGATCAAACACGGCTCCATGCGCTAAAAAAGAGAATACCCACCTTATATACTTAGGGTATGTATGCTGTACCTATGTACGTACAGCATACATGCGTCCTTTAATTACGGTAGAATCGAGTTTCTCCGTATCTAGATCTCTTTCTCATGTCATCACAATCGAGTCAAAATGGAAGAGAGGAAAAGAGAGGAAAAAGTGATCAGGTAATACTTCATCCTACAACGTCTCCGTACGCTGTATGCAGGTAGGTATCTGATCAATCTTTAGCGATATATTGGATATGTAAACCTGTTCTGTATGGGACTTGCACGCTACCGAAATACTACCAAGGTTAGGTTTGTACATAGTAGATTCAGGCACAGCAGAATCTACGCCGGCACTAATATGCACGCAATTCGTTCCACCAACCCACTTACGCGCCCCTCCCAGGGAAGGTACTAACCTAATCAAACAGGTCGACCAATAAAGTGCAGACGTTGGCCGATTGTAAGGAACGAGTTGGCGGTGTGACGGCTTTCTCTATGCTGTAACCTACCATTACCATGATTTGTGATCCAGAATCAACCACTTAACCATGGTACGGGACCGTTTAGCACACGCAGCCGCCACGCCTCCTAATATCAATCTTGAGACACTAGAAACATGCTGAACAGGCTTTTGACAGCTCGTTCTTCGAAGATGGGGACGTTCTAGATTCGTCTCTACAGCAGTACAAAGCGTAGGTATCGAAACAGAAGTCATCGTACGAATAATCTACCGACAAAAGAAAGAGAGATAGGAAAAGGTAGGTACCAGGTGGCCCTGCATATGTACTTACCATTTATTTCACTTTGTTTCGTGCGTTGACAAGCAACAGGATTGTCGAACCTACCTAGTATACCTAGCTCTCCTCAGCACGCCAGCCTTGAATTCTTCTGCAACCACCACGAATCGGAAGCGAATCTCGGCCTTACTGATATTCTCGAGCACATCGTCATAAACGTCGTTGCTGACATGCAGTCCTCCAGGTGGCTTCCCAGTGGCTTCCCGGATACCAAATAACCGGAAATGCAGGGGACGTGTTATCTGCTCTGCGGCCTGCCTGACACTTGAGAGTTGTCTAGGTTCGATTTCAGCCATGGCCAGCCACGGCGTTGTTGATGCTGCCCCCGTGAACCGGTTCGGTAAACTTCCAACCGTCTGCCGTCCGATCGTGGGTCCTGGAACTTATTGGTCTAAATAGAGATCAGATGGCTTTAACGTACACCTTTAACTTTCGTGTTGATAATCATCTTTTCTATTCTATTTATAGGAGAGAAACGAAGAAAAGAATTAAAGCGGCAGCCCCCAAGCTTGTGCATCTGCAACGTGCCGCGGTTTTCTTCATTCTCAGTGTCAACGATCGCTGAGCGAGCATTAAGTAATTCTCTTCAGGACGCGCACCAGTAATTAAGTCCGCAAAGCGAGAATGGCTTTCTTGTTAGAACTATATAAATGTTGATTTTACATGATGAGATGAGGAAAGCATATGGGCCCCGCAACACCTGCAGCTACGCCAACCAACAAGACTTGTCTTTCCCGTGCATACCTCAGGCATCACGTTTCGCCAAGCCACCAACACAGCTGTTGTGTACAACCAGGGCATTGTATGCGGCACGCTAAGAGGAATTGACGCAGGAAAACAGGCCATTTTCCCGCAAAGGCAATCAAAGGAAGGGGATCCCGTGGTCGGCTTTGCCTACGGCAGAATAGCGTTGTGGTTTCAGCATTAGTTTCAGCTTAGAAGGATCGCAGAGTAGATCACAGAAATCACGTACCCTGCCGAGACTTGCCAGTGCCTCCTCGGTAGGTCAATCATCTAACCTAACCTAACTTACTTGCTATGCGTCTGTTCAAGCCGTGCGACAAACCAAAGACCAAAGCCACCCCCAGCAAACGGCTCAAAAGTTGGCACACATTTTACGACATACACACGGGCAAACAGAGGTACTTCTTCATTTCAGAGCGCGCGGGAACCAAATGTCTCGAGCTCATTACTCGGCAACACATCTCAATCAGTTTCACCAGACGAACGGGTTATCATACAAGCTACCCTGTACAACATTACACACAAAATGACTGCAGGAGTGCCTCGCCACAACGCCTAGAAATTTGTGTGATTCATTTTTGTGATACCGATACTATCTAAGGCGGCGTTCAAGAGCTCGAATGGCTATGTTAGGTATCTACATGTGTAACATATCACAGGTTGTAGCTTACTCAGCCTCTGAGACTGTCTTATTAGTAGGCTAAGGCGTCGTTGGCGGATTGGGAAGTAAGCAAATACTATTATACACATATGTAAGTACTGAGTATGCAACCGGCCCGAGTCACAATTCCTGTCCGTGCAACCGTTAACTGAGCTTTGGTGCGCCGGTAGGTAATTCAAACTAAGGTTAGATACCTACCAAGATACTGCATAGTACCGACGAACAAGGGAGATGCTGGTCTGAGAGCAGCGGTGGGTTGTTAGACGAATAGATGTCCTCACCTAGGTAGTGCATATCTGATTCAAATAATCATATACATACATACCTACATGCCCTCCTCACGGAGCCACACTGATGTAGTCGTGGGAACAGCGCGGATGGAGATAGACATGCTTTATAAGACAGGACTTCTCATAATACATAGAGAAACGATTCTAACCACATTTTATGGTGTATTATTATCGAGTATCACCCACTTCCCTCGCAGCAAAACCAAATAGGTACGGTGAACTAGGTATACGAATCGGTTCTAAATTACTAACTGGTATTCTTCGAATGCCAACTCTCATATGCACACCTTTCAGAGAGTAGGAATCTGGGTGACCCATGCATAGGTATGATCTTTGAAGAGTACAGATGTATGTCACTCGCTCACTCACTCGCCTGCTAATAAACCAGGGCTTCCGTCTTGAGCGTTGTGCTTGTTCGGCAACGGCCGTCAGTTCGGGTTTATATATATACTAACCTAGGACTTCAAGGATAGATCTTGACCAAGAAAGGGAACCGCCGCTCCGAGGTAGGACGACAGCTCTACTGCTGCATACTAAGATGCATCATACTGAGCGAGTAAATCTATCAAGTCACATTCATATACTCATGCGAAATTCCTAGTCTTACTAAATATACTAGCTAGTCACATCGACCAGTCTCAATATACTATGAAACATGTACATAGTTCTCAAAAGTCCGTCTCATAATGCGCTTTCAAATTATGTACAATCTGATCTGATCTGATCCGATCCCAACAAATGATAGTATGACTCAACACATAACCTTACCCAGGTAAGGATTAAACTAAAATAGGGCGTAAGTTATCAGGTCAGTTTACTGGCTACCTATTCTCCACTAGATGAAACATGAATTTCTGATTTGGTTTCCTCAGTAACTATAATTTAGACTTCGAGTCCACGTAGTTGCCGGCTGAGCCTAGGAGCTTTGCGGCCTGGCCCACGATCTCGTCCACGATCTCCTTGGCCGTCTGGTCCGGCTTGTTGACGAGGCCGGCGACTATGCCCATGGGCCTACGGTTTTGGTAATAAGAGTCGTTAGTAATAGCAACCAAAATCCCGAGTTAAGAAATTGTAAAAAGATAGGCGGGTAGTGCGTAGGAAGACATAATGCGCGCGGTAATAGCTAGGTTAAAGGGAGAAGGAATAAAAGAACAAGCATACCTCAACTCGGCCTGATCCATAATCTCATCCGTCAGCTTTCCCTCGGCATGCAGACGATCCAGCTCATGCTCGACAGGGGAGATACCCCTGGACGTTAGGTCCCTGATCTCCGCCTGTCTATTCTCCTCCCAGTCGGCGACCCAGGGTGTCTTATACGCTCTTAAAGGTCTGCCCGTCCAGATAGTACTTTTAATAACGTCCTCGAAACGCGCTGCCACGAGGGCCTTTTTGCCATACTCGGACGCGCCGCTCTCCCTTGCGGCCACGAACCTGGTGCCCACCCACACAGCCTGCGCGCCCAGCATCAGCGCGGCCGCCAGGCTGCGTCCGTCGCTGACGCCGCCCGCGGCTACCAGCGCGACGGGTTTTTTGGTCAATGGGGACGTGTAACCCGCAACGATGTCCGCGCATGCGGGCACGAGAATGCTGAAGGGGATGTCCCCCGTGTGCCCGCCTGCTTCGCCGCCTTGTGCGCAGATGATGTCGGCGCCGAGATCGCAGGCTTTCTTTACGTGCTTGGGGTGGCCGACCATCTGTAGTGCGTCAGTCGGCTTTTTCGTTTTTTTTTTCTTTAAAAAGCGGACAAGAAAATACAACAACAAGAAAGAACACTCACATTCATATACAAAATCCCATGCCTATGCAGTTTCTCCACGATACTCTTCGGTGGTACACCGACCGCAGAAACAAACAGCTTGGCACCAGACTCGATGATCAAATCAATAAGCTCGTCGAGCTTGCCCTTCGTGTAATCATAGTTCGTCTTGCGTGCGGATCCGCCGACCTGCGGGATCAAGAGGTCGACGCCGAAGGGCAGGGAAGGGTCGCGGAGCTGGGATTTCAAGTCCAGGATCATCTCGCGCAGCTGCGCTGTGGTGTAGCCCACGCCGCCTATCACGCCCAAGCCTCCCGCGTTCGATACCGCGGCGGCCAAGGACGCTCCCGAAGTCTTGCCCATGCCGGCGAGGATCACAGGATGCTGGATCCCCAATTGCTTGGTTAGGGATGTTGTGATGGGCGCCATTCTTTTTTGTTCTAGGTAGTAAGGAAGGTATGAATTGTAATAAGTGAGTGAGTGAGTGAGTGAATGAGCTGAGTTGAGCGAGTTATATTAGCGAAAACGTGACTTGAGTCCGTTCCCTGTCCCTCCCTTGTTTTAAACCCTCCGCTCTCTGTGCAACTATCGTTGCTTTTCACCGGTTTCCGTATACAAGGACTTGGGCTATCCGGCACCTCCGAGAAGCCTTGGTACTGTAGATAAATACTTGAAAGATAGATAGATATCCGACCACCCGCAGTTATCTTGATGTCGGGTTGGTCTCTGAACTTATAACGGTCCAGTATAGATAAGCGCGTGAGTGTATAGGGAGAGACTAGGTATTCCACAAAGTCGAATTGAAGACGTATCAATACCAAGCGAACCCAACAAAAAAGAAGAATTAGCTTACATTCCAGCTTATTAATTCACCTATATTACTTATAGAGAAAGTAATGGCAAAACAAGTTATGGCTGACCAGCCTGCCTACCTCGGTTCGAATTGCTTACCTTACCTACCAAGATGTGGGGAATTCATCGACACATCCTTTGAAGTTTGCGGGGACGGCGTTGATGGAGGCGTCTAGCTAGCCGGTAGATAAACTGGGGTAAGTAGACTCTAGTAAAGTAAGGGAGGTAGGTAGGTAAGTTACAGTGGTCTAGGTTAGGCAGTCTGGTTTACTAGTGGTGACTACCTAGGTAAGTAGGTAGACTCCAACTCCACATTCTAAGCATTAGGCTTGGCTTTGCCTAGACATACTGTAGGTATGTGTTATCGAAATCCGAGCTGTATATAAAATGCTTCCCCGGCTTATAACACGAGCCATACTTGGCTGCTAGTGTTCTATATACATGTGCGTTCCTGTCACCCTGTACAGCCTGTTCGCGTAGTAGGAACTAGGATGTAATATGGGTAACTGTCTGGATTGTACTGTAGACAAGTTATTTAAAGGTGGGTGGTAACTAGAGGTACTTATACACCTATTTATAGTGGGGTTTGTACCTAGGCAGCAACGGTACAAATAGGTTGTTTGTTTAAAGTGCTTTTTACTTAGTTTTATGGTCTTAGTTTTTGTTTTTGCTATAAAGAAGCTATAACTACTTTTTTTGTCTTAAATAGTTGCCCTTAACTATTGCTAATTATTATGTTATTATATACTTTATTATTAATAGCTTAGTGTTTTTAATCTATTTGTTTATTTTTTATAAATCTTTATAATTATTGTTAATCTTGCTTTAATATAGTTTTGCTAGCATACTAAAGGCTTTGTATAAGGTGCCCGTCCTTAATATAAGCTAAAAAGAGGTTGTTGCTATTATATTTATTAGTTAGTGCAATGCTTTTAAAGCTATAGATTTTATAGGTATTGCTGGCATAATAGCTAATAATAGCTTAAGAGCTATTATAATATAGCTTTGCTTTATTAGCTTGCTAGCGCACTTATAAGACCTAGTCTTTTATACTATATATATAAATTAAACCTTTTTTCTTTTATAAATATGCTTATATTTGGTCTTTTGCAGCCTTTGCACCGTTAAATTATTTTTTAGCAATAAGTGCTTTATAGTGTTAAGCTAGATATTGTTATATTTTTAGCTCTTTTTTTTTTATTAGGTTTTTAATATAGTTAAAGACTTTTATAAGATTTTATTGTTACAAAGGTTAAGTGCTAAATATAAGAAAATAGCTACTATAACTACTTAGTTTTAAAATTTAGTTGTAAATATAGACTACATATTATAGTAGTTATTAAAAGTTAAAATATTTATTAGCAAAGCCTTTATATAGTATAATGTATTTAATATTACTATTTACTTTTTTAACTTTGCTATTGCTTTTTAGTTATGCTAAAGTAATTAGCTTTATTATTAATTTATTTGTTTTATGCTAATTAGTTGCTTTTTTACTTATAAAAGCGTTGCTATTATTACTAATTTATTTATAAAAATATTTAAACGTTTTACTAATTTAAGTAATTAAAGGCTTAGTATGTTTAAATAAAGTGTTTAGTATAATTGCTACTTTAACTTATAAAGTTGTATACTTTATATAAATTAAGATTTGTATTCTTTTTAATAATATATAATTAATTGCTTACCTTATTAATAAAGTTAGCAAAATAATAAATTATAAGTTAAATAGCTATATAAGCAAAAGCTTTATAAGTTAATATTAAGTGCATTTTATAATAACTTGTTATGCAATTAAAGTAATTTTAAAATACTAATATAGTTTAGCTATTTTTTTAGCAGCTGTACTTATAATTACATAGCTAAGATTAATATAAATATTTTTGCTATATTGTATTAAATTTTAAGTTTTAAAAACCTTTAATATTATTATTGCTTAATAGGCTATTTTTGTAGTATAAAAAAGGTTGCTAAAAATGCGTTAATAGTATATAACTTTGTATAAAGCGTTCTTATAAGCAATAAAGTGCTTGCAAACCTATTTGCTGCTTATATTAGCAAGCAATAGCTAATTAAGCTATAAATGCTTAAAAATTGCTTATAAGTTAAAATAATTTAGTTTTTAAAATAATTTAATTATTGTTAGCGCTACCTTATTTATAAGCAACGCTTTTTTTAATAGTTTTAATAGCTAGTTAGCTAATATATTAAATTTACTTATATAATAAATAATTTTAATGCTGTAGTGCTTAATAGCATTAAAAAATCTTATAATTTTTATAAGTTAATTAGTTTTAGTTTTTAAAGTTAATAAAAACTAATAATTAATGCAAACAGTTACTTTGCTACTTTTAACTTAATATTGCTAGTATTGCAAACTTAGTATAATTGCAAGTAGTTTATATTTTTAAGCTAAATAGCAAGTTTAAGTATTAGTTAGTTTTTTTTAAAAATATATAATAAAATATAATATAGATTTTTTGCTATAAAAATAAGGTTGCATAATATAGGCGCTAATATATGTTTAGCTTAAATTTATATTAATTATAAAAAGTAATTACTAGTTAAACAACTTAACTACTAGTATTATAATAATAGCCTTGCAAACCTTTTCTTAAGCTGCGCAAGCTAGCGCAGTTAATTTTATAAAGACATTTTTAAGCCCTTTTAAAAGTGCAGTTAATAGCGCTACAATGCTTAAAAAACTATTTATAAAGTATTTAAAATAACCTATAGCGTTTATAAACATACAAATTTTTATAATTGTTTAAAGTATTAGTTATTATAATACTGTTACTATTTTTGCTAGATTTGCTTTAATACTATAACAAAATATATAAAATTTTAAAAATATGCTTTTTTAAACAAACATCTAGCATTTGCTTAAGTTAATTATTATATTATACTTTACAAAGCTTTTAAAAAGTAAATAATATTGTTTATAAAGTTTTTTTTTAGTATCTTTTTAAATGCAAATATTATTAAAAAGTTTTGCAAACTACTTATAAAACAGCTTGTAAATTTTTTAAATTAAAGCTTAAAACGTTATTAGCACGTTATAAAGTTTAAAAAGTATAACAAACTATTTATAAATGCTAAACAGCGTTATAAATATTGTTTTCTTATAATCTTTTTTATATATTATAATATGCTAAAATTTATTTTTTAAATTAATAAAAATATACTAATAATGCTTTATAGCTTATTAAACCTTATTTTAAGCGTTTAGCATAAGATATGCATATTTTTTTGTCTTCTTGTTTAGTTTTTAAAAATTGCAGTATATATGCTAAATTACTATATTATTATCTTTTAATACGTTTTTATTTAATATAGTATTGCTTAACGCTTTTTTAAGCATTAAAAAAGCTAGCAATCTTTATAGTTTTTTGCTTTTTTAAATATGTATGTTAATATATTTGTTAATAAACTTATAAAGTGCTTTTTTTTGTGCTAGACTATATTGTTTTAAAAGCAATTTAACAAGAGAACTATTGCTAATATTTATATAATGTTTAGTCTTAGCTATTATGTCTATATAGCGCTATAATATATTAAAAAGGCTTAAAAAGGTTATAATATAATAACTAAGGTATTTTTACACCTAAAGCTTATTTAGTATTAACTTATATTATTTAATTACTAGCTTCTTATTATTTTTAATTATATAAGCAAACTTTAAAATAATTGCTATAATTTAGTTAATAAGTAAAATTATAGGTTTGCTATTAAAATGTTTAAAAATAACAATTTTGTTTTAGCTTTGCATTATAAAAATTCTGCCTTATTTATAAAATTTATACTTTTTTATTATAAGATTGTTAAAAAATGTACAATTAAAAACTATGCTAGCAACAATAGACTATAGCTTTAATGTAGCTATAATATTTGCTTATTTTGCTATAATTATATAATTTTGCTATACATAAGGTCTTGTTTTTTTAATGCTATATATTATAGTTTAACGCTAAAAAATATAAAGCTTTAAGTAAGTTGCTAAAAACTTAAAAACATAGCAACTTATATAGCTATAATTTAAAAAAACTATAAAATTATAACTATTAAATAAGATTATATAAAACATATTATAACAATTTAAATAGCTATTTTTTATTTTGCTTTTTTTAATTATTAGTTTATTTTTGCCCTTATTTAATTAAACTAGTAAGACAGGACTATTTTATTTATTTTTAAATAGTTAGTCTAATTATTTATTAATAAGGTTGTCTTTAAAGCGTTTAGCAAGCGCACAGCTATTGCTCTTACTTTTAATAGCTTTATTATTATTAAAAATAAAGTAAGTACTTTTGCTAGTTAGTTTACAACCTTTAAAAGCTTTAATTTTTTTTTAAAACTTATTATAAAAAAAAGTTTTTTTAATTATAATAGCTTTTTTTTTACTATTTAAGTTTTTTTAATAATTAAAGTTATTATTGCTTTATTTATTATTAGTTGGCTTTTTTTAATAGTTCTTAGCCTAATAGCTTATTTTTTTATAGTTAAAATAATAATTTTGTAAAGCTTAGGCTATATAACTACTTTTTTAAAAGTTTTTATTGCTTATAATTTTAATAACTTAACTAATATTACGTTTGTTATAACAAAAGTTAAAAATTGTTAAATTAAGTGCTTTAATAGGCTATATTTAACTAATTATAAGTTAGCTAAAAGCGCTTAAAGCAATGCTATAGTTATAAAATAAAGCTAAATTGCTTTATAACTATACTATTACTTTTAGCATGCTATAAATTAACAACTTAAAATTAGTTATAAAAACTATTTTTGCAAGTTTAATAGCTTGTTTTATAATCTAATTATTGTTAAAGTTTGCAATATTTATATAAAAATATAGCTATACACTTAAATTATAAGTTTGCAACTTGTTAATAATAATATTATAAGTTTGCTAAGTCTGTTTTATTGCTAATAGCAAGATATAAAATATATTTTTTACTTTTTATATATACTTAATTATACTTTTATTTTTTATTAGTAGTAAGCCTACAAAGTTTGTAAAAGGGCTATAAAAAGCATTATAATTGTTAAAAACTTAAATAACTTTTTTAAAAAGGTTAGCTTACTTTAGCATTGTAAAGCTGCATAAGTAGTTAATAACTGCTTTAAAGTTGCTATCTATTTTAATAATAACATAGCTAGCTTATAAGTTATATAAAACTAACGCTTGTTATAGTTAATTTTAAATTTTTTGCAACATATTTAATATAGTATAATTTGCTTTAGTTAAACATAGATTGCTTAAAAAAATTACTTTATTTTTGTTTTTGTAAGCACTAAGTTAATATTAGTTTATTTTTAAAAAGGCGTTAAAGAAAGCAGATTAAATATTATATTTTTAACTTTTTAATAGACTTGTTAGCTTATTATAAATATGTAGGTTTAGCGTGCTATTTTTAAATTTATGTTAATTTAATATATTAGCTAAAGTTTTTATATATGCTGCGCTTTAGTTATTAGGCTTAGTATTAACTTTAAGATCTTATTATCGGTTTTTTTTAAGCTTATTAGCCTTAAAAAAAACAAAAAGTTTTAAGGCTTTATATTTTTTTTATTTTCTTATAGTTATTAGCATATTATAAATTTTTAATAGCTAAGCTTGTGTTTAAAAGCTTTGTTTTTTTAAACTTTATAGTTTTTAATTAATATATAATTTTTTTTTTAATGTGCTTTATAATTATTTTATTGTTAAGATCTTTATACTTAGCAATGTTAAAAATTTTGTTGTTAATAGAAATGCTAACAAACGCACTGCTAATAAGGCAGTTGTTAGGCATTTTATTATTACTTGCTTGTTTAAAAGTTTGTAAAGCTATTTTAAAGCTGTAAAAAAGCTTAAAAACAAGTAAGATAATAATAATATTAATTAATGTTAATAAGTAATAATTAATTGCTATTAAGCTGTGTAAATAGCTATTTATGTGTTTTTGTTACTTTGTATAGCCTGTTTGCGTAGTAGGAACTAGGATATAATATGGGTAACTGTTTAGATTGTACTGTAAACAAGTTATTTAAAGGTGGGTGGTAACTAGAGGTACTTATACACCTATTTATAGTGGGGTTTGTACTTAGGCAGCAACGGTACAAACGGGTTGTTTGTTTAAAGTGCCTTTTACTTAGTTCTATGGTCTTAGTCTTTGTTCCTGCTACAAAGAAGCCACATATATAGTGAGTTCGCTTGCTAGTCTTGAAAACTCGATACCGCCATGTAGGCGATGAGTGGTGCACATACAAGTCCTGAGTCGAGACTACCTACCTACCTAACTGTACCCAGGTACTATGTGCACATGACAAATCCATCTCGGTGTCCTCACTGCTGGGCATAGAGTACCGTAATTGGTATGCATATATAACCCCAACTTCGGAGTGCGGTATAAAAAATTCCTGCCCTTGAAAGTTTCGGGGATAATACGGCTCTAGATATGTGATCTCGCCGGACGATACCCAGTCTTAGCAGCAGCGGATGCGATTGTGCTACGTGCTATGTACTAGGTACAGAACTTTCACATATTTGTAAGCTATGATGCCTAGCAGTTAAGAGCTGTCTCTATAACTGAGAATAACATAGAGTCCATGATGCGTTTAAAAGTATGTATGGCCTCACGTAGATCAGGCACATAGCCAAATTGACAGGACGACTTTAGTGTCTAAGTACCGGTGCATTCATTATACAAATAGTGGTCACGAATTAATAAGTGTTTAAGTTCAAAAGTGTAGTAACATAAGTTGTATTTCATATTAAGTAAGTATACACTCCAAGCCTCAACGCCGAATATGCTTGGATTATCTTCCCGTACTGGGCCTGTCTTGTTCTTGCATGTATCTGATCCCAGAGTATAAGAAATTATGATAAGAACAGAGCCCAGTACGTCACCAAGTAGACTTCGAGATTGCTTGATTTCTCTCCCCCGTTATCCTAACGCCGATGCGCCATGTGCATATCCTTGTGCTTGCTTCGTGCAGCTATAATATATCCCAACAGACGCCCCCTAAACCCAATTCGATGTTGTGTTCATATAATATCATATCTCGTTGTAGTATTAAATTCGTAGAAAAATGAAGAAGAAAGTCAAGTATCACATTTATATGTGCGTGTGTGTCCGTATCATTGTAATCGTTATCTTCAATCGCGGATATATCGCCGACGACGATGATCTTCGATAATGATATCGGTATCGTGTTCAGGGCTCCGGCGCCGGGGCTCGAAGCGCCGGGGCGCCTCGATGTAGCGGTAGGTCTCGTACTGCGGCTCCGTCTGCACAGGGTACGGTACGGGGACCTGCACGGGTACGATGCGCTCGCGCTCAATAAGTACCTCGCGGTCGCGACTGCTGCTGCCATATCGGCTAGAGCGAGAAGACGACTTGCGACTCTTGGAGCTCTTGGACGTCCTGGAGGTTTTGGACGACTCTGTGTCGGACGGGTCTATGTCCACGGCGATAACCTCAATGGGCGATTCGGGCTCGGGCTCGAGCTCGGGCACAGGTAGGGGCTCCGGTGGGTAAAAGGTGGTTGGAGCCGGCGGCGGAAGCGGTACCCTGGGTGGTGATACATGCACTACACTGGGCTCCGGCATGACCATCCGAGGCGGCGGCGGTGGTGGGGGAGGTACGATGGTCGTCACTCGCCGCCTTACCGTCACGGCGCCGTCAAAGGGTGGCTCCATGTAGAGCACATTTTTGTACTTGCCGTATCGCTTCTCGCGGGGCACTGAGTAGATGGTGGACATGTCAGCTGACAGCCGAGGCTTTGAAGATAAGTAGCAAGATTTGGTAATATCCAAATGAGGAAGTGGATAGGATAATTTTAGATGCGACTCGAGAGAACCGTAGAGATAAGAGAGTGTAGAAACCCACCCGTTGAGACATAGAAAGACATTCTAGTAGTAGGGGGATGTAGAGATGCCGCTTCTTGATATACTGGTAATGGATGCCTAGATCTGGGCGCAGTCGAGTGCTTGGCCCCCACACTTGGTACCCGAATGACACCTCCTATAGGCTGGTATGGAGACACGTATGGGTCTTGTACCAGGGTGCAGATGCTGTACACTACGTCACGATGCGATAGCCCGTTGGATCTTCGCTAGGGTCGGATTGGGCTCACGACAAGTCCAGACGCTTGGATAGGTTGAGATGAGGGGTGAATGCAGGCAGGGTCCTTATTTAGACTTGCTTCCACAGCCAACCAGGGACGAGATGACGAGATTGTCTTGTTGTTTTATTTGTCGAGCTGAAATCAAGTAAAATGCGGCCGTGGGACCTCTCTTTAACTTATATTAGTGCGTGATGAAGAATAAGCCTCTTAAATCGGGCAGCAGGTTCGGTGAGATGAAACAAAGGGGCTGTCTAAAGATTGCCTTAGGATTAGAGATTAGGTAGTAGATATTAAGATTAAGTTTGCCTTGTATGTATTTGCGTAGTATCAGAGGGATAGTAACGAGCAAAAGGAGAAGGTAATGTCTCGAGGACAGGAGCATTCGGGACGATATATAGAACGTGAGCAAGCAAGCATAAAACATCAGAGACATGTGTAAACAAAAAACACCTTCCCGTATCAGCCTATACACTACATAGATCTTCTATGCCCTCACCATGTCATAGCTAGACAAACAGTTCATCTATCGCAAAGTTGTGGCCAGTTAGGCGCGCAAGGCTGCCATTAGAGGAGGTGGCGAGGTTCGCTTTCCCACAAAATCAAATTCGTTTGCCTACCATTGGGTTCGGAGACAGATGGTACGCTGCGCCCAGAAAGAGGCCATTGGGCAATTGTGCTCCCCCAGAATGCATGCTTCTCGTCGAGTTGAATGGCTCAGGTAACAGCTCCCCTGCTCAGCCTATCTGAGTTGATGCCAAACCCAAACATATGCAGACGATCCCACTGTGAGGTTATCGAGTCAAACAGGAAATGATCCGATGACGTTGTGGCAGTTGACAGTGGGTGGGGCAGAAGACCGTATCAGCCCTCAACGAGTCAACGAAAAGGTCGCAACTAGCCAGGGTGGTTCTAAGGGTCTCGCGCACAGACCAGGTGTTGTTGATCATGGCCCTATCAGGCTGGCTTCCTCGCCTCTTGGGCCGTCATTGGTCTATCTTGGGGTCTCCTTGGACCCCTTTGCCTTGGTCGACAGCAACACACCACTACACCAAACATCCCCTATTACACCAAATCCCGTGATCGCGATGCGCTCATACAAGCCTGCTTCATTGGCGCGACGTGTACACATCCACAACGATGCAAGTAAGCTCGCGCTGGCAAAAAAGGGCTGTAGGGAGAAATTTGTCTCCGAGGTAAGCGAAAAAAAAGAAAGACTGCCTACTTGGCGCCCAGCGCCAACACCATACACTCAAGCATCATACCAGAAACATTGCCATGGTTCAACGCCACCGGCAGAAAAGGAGGCACCCGGTAAAATAAGACAGTGGTATCAACTTCATTATGCACTTCGGCCCTTGCGCAACTCGTCAAGCATGAGCCGACGTCAGCCTGCCTGACTACGACATCAATAAAAGGACGTAGGGTCGGAGTTGCTAAGGCAGATTGAAGTCATAGCTATCTACTACAAAATGCCACGTATGAGACCTTATCGATGACATGAGATCTCTTCCGCCTGTTCGCCCACCAAGTTCTTCTGGGCAGACGTTTTCTTGCTTCCATTTCCGACACTATAATGAACGGCCCCGCGAGCCGGTTGATAGTTTGCATTATTAGGTGAATCTTCCATGTCGAGCCGGCTTTGTCCACAGACGCGCCTTAACTCTTTGATGCCCCTCGGCGAGATGGGTGTAACCTCGCTAGCCACGATGGGAAGAGGTCGCATGTGGCGCGAGAGCACCGCGGCTGCTGTGCACGATGCAGATTTATTAAAAGGGCTACTGTACCACCAGCAATAGTTTGATCCTTTGCCCAGCACATAGAGATCTGCAGCTCAGATTTCTCCCGGTCGGGACAATTGTCACCACAGTAATACAACGAACGTGCCCTCTAACCGAGTGACACCGTCTCGAGTTGATCCTCACCGACCGGAATACACAACTGGCTGGTTCGCCTGGCGAATCCTTAGGCGGGGGAACATGCTATCCATGTATCAACAGTAGTAACACCGCACAGTTCCAAGTGACAACCACGGAGCGACATATATGCCGCCTTCCGGAGATAGAGCGAGTGCATTGGAGATTGCATCCTTTAAACATTAGACTGTCTATCAACCTTAAGCGTACCACTTAAAACAGTCCACGCCTACACGCCTAGGAACCTGCCATTTGATGCCTCGCTGACACGGGGATAAGGGCTGCTATGCCGGTTTAAAACATACATAACTAGATAGCTTCGTTTGCCACTCGGGCACAAATTCAGAGCCAATTGTCGATCCATGTTCAATTTTATGTATTAGGGTATCGAGAACAATGGTCTATGCAGTATGACTTTGGTCTACACGTTTGCTGATGCTGTGCAAATGTACCTTGAGCCCGTGCTATGTCCAATCAAACCGGCTTAATCATGAAGATCTAAGAAATGTTAATATCCATCTGCGATAAGTGAGTTCGGAGCCTTGCATACCTGGTTCAATGCCTGCATGTCGCCAAACGCCATCTTCTTAGAAGCAATATTGCGTGACCGGGCGAGATGCCGTGCCGAGAGGGCCTGCGGTGTTGAGGCTCCGGTACTCTGTGGTGTTGAAGAGCCGCTGTCCTGATCTCCGGAGGCTAGTGTGATGGTTGAAGTAGAAATCTTCGATGTGGTCACAGTGCTTTCTATACCGTCTTCCTGTTTCCGCTTCTTATCCTTCTTCTCCCTTTTTGGGGGTTTCTCGGACGTATCTTCGGATGGTTCTGTGGAATTTTCGTTCGAGGACTCTGGTTGAGAATCAACCTTGGATTTTTTGCTCTTCTTCCGTTTGAGCTCGGGCTCTGGGGCCACAACCTCCTCTTCCTCTACTGCCTTCCCGGTCCGCTTCGACTTTTTATCCTTTTTATCCTTCTTCTTTTTGGATATCTTTACGCCTGCGTCGTCTTCTGGGGTATCCTCTTTTGAATGCTTCTTCCGCTTCTTTTCGGGTTTGCTCTCTGAAGTCTCGACATCTTCCGACTCACTAGCTTTTCGTTTCTTTGATTTCTTCTCCTTCTTTGCCTTTTTCGACGGTTCGGACTCGATGTCTTCGGATGTCGGCTCGTCTTTGACGGGTTTGGTTTCTAGTTGATTCTTGACCAGTTCCGCCATCTGCATTTGGTCGCCCACTAACAGCCCTCCGCTGACAAACCTCATGGGCCCATACTTCCTCTCGACAACTAAATTGGTCTTAATCTCGGAACGAAGCTGCCTTTCCTTAGTGAGAGTTTCTTCCGATTTCCCGTTGAGCCGTCCAAGAAGGTCCTTGAAGACGTCTAAGCCGGTGCATTCATCGCTCTGTTTTTGGATGATTTTGGCACCGAGTCCGAGGGTATCGTCTTTTAGGTTGATTTTGATAGGAGCTAAGCTGGCGGCGCTATGTAGTTGTGCATTTCCAGTTTCCTGGGAACCGAGATACTTTCCCGGTTCCCATCCGTGAGCGCGAAGAATCTTCTGCCCAAAAGTCGTCTCGTCGCGAGTCCATCTTGTATTGTTCGGATCATAGTCCAATTTGCGGCGGCTGGATAACATCAGTTAGCTCATTTTCGTTTGTTCTGAGTACGAGTGCAACTTACTTCCGCGGCCCTGCGAGACCCATAACGTCCGCAAATATTCTAGCACGAGTACCTTGGTATTAACATAGAGGGTGCAATGCTAAAGAATAATATGTAAATGTACCGTGTGCAGTACTACTACTGCTAGCTTGGGAGTCGTGGGGATTCTTGGTGTTCCCCCCAAATTTTCGAGCGATAAGAAGTGATAAGAGATCGGCTTGGCACTAGCGGTCACCTGTCAACGACTGCAACTACACTAACGACCTGCTACCTACTTGCCATGTGCGTCTTTGCTTACGTAATCAATTGTAACGAATGTTAGTTATTTAGATAAGCTAGGATGCGGAATGTAGAAAGCCGATCCAGTGACGTTGCAAAGGTCTGGACAATTTATGATCTAGTCTAGGGGTATGCGTAGCTCTGAGTACCAGGTCGCGGACTAGGCAGAACTCCTATAATTCAGGTAGCCACTAATGTGAACAATCTTACGAAAGGTGAAGCCCGCATGGTGGAGGTATAAGGAAAGAGCATCTACCTACGTGAGTATGTAAAGGGAGGAAGGAAAGCCATCTATGGCAAGACTCATGGTAGGTACGCACCTTCTTTGGTCCTCCAGAGACACTTGACTGGAGCATCTTCTCTTATTCTCCAATTCAGTCTGTACCTTGAATGTTTCCATATATACTTTCTACGTAAACTGATGCGCCTCTAATACCAATACCGGCCAAATCCCACCCGTGTGGCCAGAAGCATAGCACGACACTACAATATTTTCATAGCTTGTTGTGGTTTCGAAGTGCCAAAGAAAAGCAACTCACGGCCAGACCCTATATAAGTCCGAGAAAATGCCACCTAGGCGACGCCAGGTAAAAGGTGGTCAAGAAGAGTCAGCGCCGGCGTCGGGCAGGCAGTTCATCAGACACCGGCCCAGCCCAATGGACGTGATTCCAAGAGTTGTATGCTTGCCACCTACCTACCTACCTACCTGCCTACCTACCTATATACATGCTTGCTATCAATTTTTACTATCGGGCGCCCCTATGATACGATGACTATATAGAAATGATGAGACTTGTAGGAACGAACTAATATATTTGAGAATACATTCCAGCCACCTGTCCGTCTCGTGTTATTGTAAGGCTTGCTGCTAACTAGCTCGTCTGCCTTTCTTGGGTTCACAGGAGAAACTGAGAGAGGAGCGAACCCATGAGCGCCGCCAGATACTCGAGAAACACGAGGAATATATTGAGCGGAAGATGGAAAAGATCCAGAATCACTACGCCTCTGAAGCTAAAAGAAGGTGACCATGAAGAACCCACCTATCTGCCTGTCTACCTACCTCGGAGATCCCCTCTGCAACCACCCTGAGCTAGACCACTCCTTACAACATAAATCTTCCTGATTAACTAGACTAACTCATCACGCAGATCAGCCAAAGCCAAAGACCTCCTAGCCCGGTACGCCGAGGCCATTCAGGAACGCCAGGAGATCGAGAAGGCAATCGAGAAGATAGTGACTGATCTACGAGACAACCTCCTAGACCTCGCGAAAATCCTCGGGGCGGCCTACTCTGGACGACGCGAACAAGCTCACAATTGCATTGGCTCGTTCGCCTCTATCGTGCCGCCGGCGGCAGATGATAATGATATGACGCCTAAGAGTGATAGCAAAACTGGTGCTAAGACTACCAGCAAGGGTGATGCTCAGTTCCACAATGGAGAGGGGAACAAGGGCAGCAGCGGCGACAAAGACACTATTGGTTATAAAAAGGAACAGGAAGTGGATATCTTTTCGCAGCTGTCGTGGTAAAGACACGAATTTGTGGAAATTGGGGATCTTGATATGAATCTGTGATAAGGTCGTTGCTAGGTTTCGCGGGAGCATGTGAGCATTGATGTCACGACACCCATATGCAGGGCATTTGCTAGATTTGACTAAGTACGATGTAGCTAGCTGTAACATCACGGGAGAGTATCACTAAAGTAATAAATATAATCACGACGGGCCAGACGACATAAAACGTATATACGAATTGCGCACTCTCATGTATTGTATTGGTTGCATCGATGACCCAAGTTCACTAGGAATGATCGAACTTCATCAATGAAGCTGGATACACCCAGACCATGTTACCGTCATCTAGTCATATAATACACAAGACACATGATATCTCAAAGCATCACCTTTCACCCACGCAGGGATCATGATCTGAATTATATACATACAGGAAGTCTGAGTTGTCTGTTCTCTTTCTTGACTGACCAGACCAGATCAGACCAGACCTTTTGCGATGCGAAACCCAAGGAATCTTCGGGTATAAAAGACAAGTGGCAACAAACAATGACAACACAAGCTACGGATCCTATACCAGTCCTTTTCCATTCATTCCACACCATTTCTCGCAAAAGGCAACACTCTCTTTAAATCCGACGTGTACCGTATCGAGTGCAAGCATGCGTTTTGCGAGTATCTATTCCATATTCCATTTCCTTCTTTTGTAACAGACAGACAAACAATTACTACCATCAATAGGTAGAGCGAAAGAAAGAAAGAACTGGGGTATATCCGTCACCTCTTCTATCCGTCTCGCCTGTCCTTCTTTCTCAGTCTGTGTATGTATTGTATTGTATACGGTCAGGTAGACAGCTGGAAACCAGCTAGTCTTTGGTATAACATCCCGTTTCTTTCAGTGTTCTTCTTTTCATCGGTTGGATCTCTATTTCTTTTCTTCCATATTTATAAGCCGCGTATTTTCGACGGATGGCAAGCGTATCGTACGAGGGCAGACATGCGAATACCATCTCTTTCTATTTTAGAGTTATAGTGACCATTTGGGAACCTCTTCGTGTATAATGAAATCTATGCGCTTTCCAAGTGCCGGACGCCAAACAGGAACGAAGGCATGTCGATTAGTCGAAAACCTCTGGGGTATCTTATAGTGAAAGGGATCATGGTTCGGAGTGGCGGTAGACTGCTTAATTATCTTGTGAGGCGCGTATAGCAGCGCCCTCTTCCTCGAGTAGCATGAGACGACGGCACTGCTGCTCGACCGTCTCGCTCTCGGCATCGTCCACAGGGATATTGCCCTCGACGGCCCGGGCCAGCATGAGCTTCTTCACGCAAGAGTTGAAGATAAGTCCTTCGACTGAGTTCTTCGTAATGAGACGAATAACTTCGACATCGCGAGTTTGACCGATGCGGTGCGCACGGTTCGATGCTTGCACATCGTCTTGAGGGTTGTCGGACTGGTCAAATATGATAATCTTATTCGCAGCCGTCAGATTTAAGCCGGTACCTCCGGCACCCGTCGTGAGGAGGAAGACCGGAATGCTCGGGTCGTTGTTAAAGCGCTCGATTTCGGGGAAACGGTCGGATATATCGGTAGCTCCCGTCAGCTCGCAGTAGGGTATGTCTGCGTAAGCCATAGTCTCGCGAAGAATATCAATGACTAGGTCGAAGCGGCTGAAAACTAGGACTCGGTCTCTGTTTTCTATGTATCCACGGACAAGTTCAAGAAGTTTTTGGACCTTGGGGCCCTCCTCCCAAGATCGATGGGGGATATCAAACTGTCCGATATACTTCTTGAAATGCTTGCACTCGAGGTGTAGCTGGAAGTCGGACTTCTCCATATAGCTGTCCAGCAAGAGTGTCTTGTGACGGTCGGCCTTGCTTTGCACGCACAATTCTTCCTCACTGCACTTAGCCCAGAGGATGTCTACCATCTTCTTGACCATCTCATCCGTGAAGTGAAGACGGAAAAGCTGGTGGTGGATTGCCGCCTTACGCAGCTGCATCCAAGAATGAGAGTCTTTAATAGTAGACGAGGCTCGTTTGTTCTTAGGGACGAGGTATCGGTTTTTCACCTCCTCGTATATGGCCTTTTGCTTTGGATGCATATCAACAATGATGTTCTGTTCTGTCTTCTTAGCAAGGTCCAGGACATCTTCTTTTCTGCGCTGCAGGATGAACGGGGCCATGATCGCGCGCGCGTTTGACACACGCTCTTTCGCCAGTGCTGCGAAGTTGTGGATTTCTTTGTTCGGGACCTTGGCCTCAAAGATGGTATCCAGCTGCTCGAAGGTCTCCTCGCTGAAAAGGTCGGGTTCCACGAAATGGAGCAATGTAAGGAGTTCTTTCAGGTTGTTCTGAACAGGTGTACCACTGAGAATCAAGCGCCATGTGGTTGGGACTCGCATCATCTGTTTGTAGATAAGGTTGTTGCGGTTCTTCAGCTTGTGACCTTCATCGAAGATGGCTGCGTAAGGATCCAGCTCTTGTAGCCATCTGAGATCTTCTTTTTGCCTCTCAACCTGCGAATAGCTTGTCAAGATCACATGATTTTTCCGAGCTTCCTCGGGGTCCATGTTGCGTCGATCCTTTCCTAAGTACGGAGAAACGCGGAGCTCGGGAGCGAATCTCGAGAACTCGGCCATCCAATTCTCGCATACACTGGGAGGTACTACGACAAGAAACGGCCACGGTTTGGGCTTACCGGATTTCTTGCTGTACGATCCGACTAGATGAGCGATAATAGAGATGACTTGGCATGTCTTACCGAGTCCCATGTCGTCCGCGAGTATGCCGCTGAACCCCTTGGAATGAAGTAGATTCATCCAATTCAAGCCGAGAAGCTGGTATGACTTGAGCTCGATATCGTCAGCCATTAGACGAGGCTGGTCTGATACGGGTAGCGAGGTGCCCGCTTGAGGCCTTCCGTTTCTATCCATAGGCCAATTGGTCATAGCGCTCTGAAGTTTCTTGCCTCGATCTTCACATTGCCTAATAACCTCAGATGCTGCATGAAACGCTGCAAACCAAGAAGTCAACTTTTCCACGAAAAGCGAACCGATCTGAACACGCTTGGCTTTTGACTTAGATTTTGCGTCCTTCTTCGATACCATCTCTGCGTCAGATATGGAAGAAAATGGGCGGTTGGAAACCATGAGTTTGGAATCAGCCGCAGAAAAACCAGATATCTGAGCAAGCGATTCAGCAGTGCAGGAGTTGAGGTATTTGAGAACGTGGTCCTGGTGGAGCGAGTCTTCCACATCAAGGCTTTCGCCAGCCTCTTCTCCGTCATCTGAATCTGAAGGGATCTCAATTGATTCTGGTTCAAGCTCCGTATCTGCTTTTCGCTTGCGCGGCATAAGCAGTTCGGGTGAGGGAAATTCTGGCTCAGATTCGGAATCTGAGGCAATGTCAACTACCGAAGGTGTATGATTGCGGCGGCCACGCTGCAATCGACGGCGGGGTTTGGATGTGGCTGCTATCGCCGTCGCGTCGGCGGATGGTTGTGGCAAAATCCTTGTGGGTTGCGGTTTCTCAGGTGACTGGCCATTCGACCGTGCAGGTGACGTGGGCGCTGATGAGGCCGAAGATGAGACAGAAAACACAGGTGGCGGCGTAGGCGATTTATTCTTCCGTCCTTGTACGAGGCGTCGGCGGGGTGGAGGTGGATTCGTCTTGGTAGATGAGGAGGAAGTGGAAGTATCATGAGATAACGAGGTGAAGGAAGTAGCAGATCTGGATGCGTGGGAAGAATTTGTTTGAGATTGCGTCGAATTTTCAGAGCGAACGAAGTGATTGAGAATACTTGAGGAAGCCGCTTGCTTGCGTCCAATAGACAAGGGCTCACTGGGAGTCTGTCCCTGGCTAGTTAAGTCGGCGGTGGTATGGCTGCGGCTAGTTGTACCATCAGTAAGAAAGGCCACAGCCTTCGACACCTGCCAAGGCACATTGCTTGTTAGAGCATTTCGGCATGCTCTAAGCGTAATAGAGGGCTTAGTTTTTGACACAATCCGGTACACTTCTTTCGCAAGGTATCGCAATCTCAGATCGTGGATGTCCTTGGGCTCAATATCACCACTTGTCTTCCACTTGTCAGATTTGGCTTCTGAGACTATCGGTGGAATAGTGTCTTTTGTCAAGAACGACGATGGCTTTATATCCCCTCTCATAGGAGATTCATCTCCCGAGCTATCATCACGCTTGTAGTCTTCACTTAACTCATCGTCGGATATAGTGAGGTAGTTCTTGACTTTGTTAAACGGCAATGGCCCCGCTCCTAGTGGTGGTTTAAATGAGGTTCCAGCCGGCGCCATTAGGGAACCCAGCCGGCTTGCCACACCCTTTTTCCTTTCTATAAAGGGAGATACCTTGGGTCGGGGTTTGGGCTGAAAGGGAGACGAGGCTGGCACCTCAATTGCAGAATTAGGCGAGCTAGGAACAAACGGTGATGACGGCTGCTGCAGCGTTGTTCTGCCTATTATTTGTGTAGGTTGGGTAGTGCGGTCCAGTATCTGAGTAGGTTGAGTAGTTTGCGCAGCTCTTATGTTCTCCTGTGCATCCTTCTTCACTATCTGGGTGGGCTGTGTGAAGTATGGCGAAGAGCACGGAATATTCATCATGAGCTCGTCTAGGTCCTCATCCTCTAGCTCGATATAATCTGGCTCTTTCGAACCCTGTAGTGCACCCTTTCCACCATTCCGCTGCATGTTGGGCATTGCAGGGACAGAGGCAATGCCTAGCGGCTAAGTTTTATTTGGTTGTGAGTTGGATAGGCGGGAAGACTCGAAGGTTCGTTGCGCGCGTATAAGGAGGGCTCGATGCTTTGCTAAGAAACTGAGAGCGGAAGCAGAACTGGAGTCATAACGCTTCGGAATTGCGAACACCAAAGGAAAAGTCTTAACATGAGTTGGAGAGAGCTTCGTGCTTTTGGAATAATTGCCGAGCCACAAATATTGTCGGACCGTGTCAGGGACGTGCTTGAATGTTGCAATCGGATAGAAGGATAGTAAGGTTCTAGTGTTGTATAACAGGAACGTTGTCGGTAGTATGCTGCTTGGATGTGATCATAAACCAGGGAATTTTTCTGTCAAGTACCTATTGTAGTAGGTTATCTATAAAGTGGGAACAAGAACGCGCCTGAGAACGCGGCACGGGCGTACTCGAGAACCACGCTATCAGCTGACTGTGGGGGTTGGGGCGTTAAATGACAAGATGCATTCGGCAAGTACCGCAGGTCGAGACAGGTACCAGGCGGTAAGTTAACCGCTTCCTTGTCTTAAATTTCTCTACGCGCGCTCTGGAAAACTGAGGATTTGTGATTGGGGCAAAGAATTTCCAACCCTAAAGAAAGAGACCGACTGGAAGAATCAAAGAGAAGAAAGGCAACCAGTTTGTGCCCACGAGGACAAGAAGTTTACAACTGTACAAATCTTTCTTGTCTGTTAGGAGTATGCATATGCTGTGCAGTAGGCAGGGGCGGGGTATTGAGCCCTGAATGGCAAAGCACCTACTTTCTTACTTAATAAAGGTGCACTTTTGTGGTGTTTGTTCTGCTGTTCATTGGGCATAATATGACCACTCATTGTTCAAGTTCAGTATCTACACAGGGTGAGCACCTGTCTGCATACATATGTAGTTATGCGCCCAGGTACACACCTGGTAGGTATCTAGCTAAGTGAAAACGAAATATCTACGGCTGTACGTCTGTAGTCCGTGAGGTTTATTGCAAGAAGCAAATATATTCTACAGCAAGACTGCCTACCTACTCTATGCGGCTAGTTTGTTAAAAACGCTTACTTCATTTAGGAACTTTATTATCCATACATCTGTAATTGAACCACAGCAAAAGCAGACCCCTGTGGCCCCACTTAGGTTATGAATCAGGATGCCTTGCTCAAATTGCCTAGGTTAGCTTGAGCCTCAGCACGTAACCAACTTGCTGAAAGCAGCACGTATAGCCGGATCACAAACACCAAGCAACCAATTCACCAACCAGCAACTCCCACTCACGCAAGTTCTTTCTCTCAAGGCAATACAAGAGGGGAAAAATGACGACGAGAAGAATTATCTCCACCGAAAAGACGTTCCTTGACCAGGAGGACGATGATCCCAATACCAGCCCAGGAGCTGGCGGGCTAAGCAGCCAGAAATCCAACACTGCACCGGCTGTACCAATGTAAGTTTGCCTACAGGAAATCCTAATGTTTTCAATACTTCAACAATAGGATGCTAGAAATTCCCTCTACGTGAGCGTCTAAACAAGAAGACAGCAGAAGTTTATCGTGATGGGCAGGCAAGCAGGGGAAAGAGTGGTGGTTGTGACAAAAACCTATGCGGAGAGTAGCAGTTCCCAGGAGCTAACGACAACCGCCTCACTAGGGATGTCATTTTCAAGCTCCTAGCCTTCACTCTTGCCATGGTCGTCATTCCTATCGGCTCATATTTCGTGACGGTAGATACCATTTTTCGGGGTAAGTATCATTCCCTTAATCAGCCCAAGCTTTACTACCACGGAACTCTCCCCTTTTCAATCTGTTTGGAAGAAAAAGTAACTTCTACTGTTATCCTATGTATGCATAAATGACTCGTAAGAAAATTGCAAGCTAAACATGTATAAGGGAACTCAACCTATGCCGGTGGCCTAGCTGCCATTCTTGCAAACGTGGTGCTGGTAGCCTATGTGATTGTCGCTATGAACGAAGACCAGAGCGACCAGCTCGAGGCTGAGAAGAAGAAAAAGAAAGAGAGGCAAGGAAAAGCGGAATAAATCGACAATCCCGTTTCAAGTCTCTTGAGAGCAGCGCCATTATCATATTCTAGCTGCTTCACTATAGATCCGCTAAAGCTGTATTGCCATGATAATGAATATATCGCAAGACTTCATATTTACAAGATGAAGTTATTATACCCATCACAAATTCAAACTATGCGTTATTCATAATTAATGCAATAAGACATTCATTTTGGCCGCACAATTTCCGCATAACGGACTTCAGTGTACGAACACAGCATGAGGTATTGGGCCAGCACCACTGACCAGAAAGTTTTTGTGTGCTTATGTCAGGTCCAAAAGACTACGTATGTATTTGCCTTCTAGTATATCAAGACCATTTTCAGGACAGGCAACTGTGAAGATATCCGACAAGTGTTTCCTCGCCCAGTACTGACTTCATCAGGACACCATATCCGACCGATGCTTAACGAGAGCCGTCAATTTTCATTTCTTGTCATTCCTCGATACGCATTGCCTACCAGGTACAAAACCTTCAAACCCGGATAACGCCCAAATAACTCCGTAGATGCATGCTTGTTTTTCGTGACACACTTCTGTAAAAAGGGAGGGAAAGCCATAGGGACTCAATTTCATCAACCAAATTGTCGAGCATCGAGCCCATCCCGTTGCAAGCCAAGCTCTTTCCACTTGCAGCTGCAACACGTCATGAATTAGAGCAGGCTCAAGCGCTTCGCTAAAATCAGATATAGGTGAGGGGGTATCTTCATCATTACGGGAACTAAGATTAATTTTCGTGTCTGTGTCGTGGACAACAGGGCGTTAGCCGTTCTTGCTAAACCGCCGCATAAACCAGCTTTTTCGTTTCTCGCCAACCTCCGGGCGTTCTTTCGATCCGCCGTTGTTGACCGTAGCTTTTGAAGGCTTTCGCAAGATAGATCCTTGGTCTTTCCGAGGCGGAGCTGGCGGATGTTCCGCACGACTATGACCGAGACCGAGACCAGGGGGCTGGTACGAGGGTGATTGGCCAAAGCTTATACCGTAGTCATTCACAGGCTCCTGGCGCTTAGGCGGCGAGCGGCGATCAATTGAACTGTTCTCGCTGCTAGTAGGATCAGTCTGATAGCCCGCCGGTTCGCCCATGCTACCCGTTGCCGAGCCTGACGCGACAGTCTCGTACGATTGATGGTTATTCGGTATCGGATAGACGTTGCGCTCGCGGCCATTTAGGTATGGCTCAGATTGGTTCCGTGGAAACTTATTCCGCATACCCATGCCGGGGCCACCGTCGAAACCCTCATGGTAACTGTCTCTTGAGCTTCCAAACATCGCCGATTGTCGCTGGTCAAACATCATACTCTCCGCTCGGTGCGGGCGGCCATTCCCGTACATTCCATCTTGTGGTACGCGTCCGTTGTCTAGAAGGAACTTAATGTGAGATACGGTCGAACTATAGAGAAGGCACATGTATGCTTACTCCCATAGTAGCTGCTTCTTCTGTTCCAGCTGGCAGCCATATCGGCCTCGGGTCTGTAGAATGATTTCCGATTGTAACCACCATCGATGGCAGCTTCAAAACCACGTATCGTATCCAGAGGTCGTTCCCAACGGCTTCGTGTAGGGTTCGAGCGGTCGGGTTCAGCTGAGGTACGGTTAGAACCAGTCGTAAATGGTGGGTAGGTAGAGCACTTACTGATTGGATTACCATTGGGGTCTTTATGCTGAATTGACCGCAGTAACGGCCGCTCTGACAACGTTTGCGCTTCCATAGCTAGAGTATCATGTTAGGCGATCTATAAGAACATGTTCGGCTGGACAGCAACATAAGCAACCCTTACTTACCGGGTTCCCTTTCATTCAATGCCATCCTGGGATCGGCTTTGCTATGCAATCTCTTGGCCTCCTTCTCAGCTGATGTCTCGGTAAGATCAAGCTTGTGAGTATGGGAGTTGCCGTTAGCACTTTTTTGAGACTTGTCCGATCGGAAACTGAACGCTCTTGACTTAGGGCGTATACGCGGCTGTTGCTGCTGCTGCTGCTGCTGCTGTAATGCTTTTGGTTCAGCAGCTCTAGGGAGAGCCTTTTGCTGCTGCTGTTGATAGTCTGACCCCTGCTGGTAGTAGGATTGGCGCTGGTGGTCTTGAGCTGGCTGCTGCTGGTAGTGTTGGGTTTGTTGCTGTTGATAAGGTGTATAGTACTGATCACGCTGCACCGGCGGAGCTGGCAACGGGTGATGGTTATAGTTGGCCGAGGACGCCATTTTGCTTACAAGGGCAGGGAGGCCCGGGTTTTTGATGACGGTACCGGTTGGGATCCCTGGCCAGGACAAGCGGGTTCGTGGAGCAGCCAGGAACAAAAAGTGTGGGCGAGTGGATCAAGCCGAGCAATGCTCTGTAGCTTTAATCAGTACCTAGCTCGAGTCGATAGCTCGTGGACCGCCTTGCAGGTATGTAGGCAATACCGGCTCGCGGTTGTCAGAGTACCAAGGTAGCTAGCTATCTGGTATGTGGCAGGTGAAACTTGTGGGTTTCCCGTCAATCTAGGTCAGATCCTGCCTTATTGCAGATGGTAAATTGCTGTTTGAGGGAAAGACAGATGGAGTTACACTATGGGACGTTAGGCAGAGGTGTCAAGGACGACCCGGTCTAGCTCGCCCACTTGGTGTAGGATAAAGATGGAAGACGAGCGAGAGGAACTGAATGTGCTCTCCGTTTCGTCGAGTTGCGGTGTATCGCGTAGACGCCCTCGCTTCAGCTGCTATCGCAGGGATCGTCCAAGAAACACCTTAGAGAAAGTGGGCTAGAGGCAACCGTTGACGTGCTCAAGGGTGTGAGTTTAATCGGCAGAGGCACTGCGCGTACATGCGTGCTGCGATGTAGGCAGATAGGTAGTAGGCTGGTGTTACAGCGATAGGTTACGAATATGAGATAGGATGATGCTCTAGTCCTTTCTCTCTTTCTTCGCCTTTGAAGTTTTTATGGTCAGCGGCGCTAGATAAAACGAATGATGATAATGATAACAATGAAGCGGCCGGATGGACTGTCTCTGGTGTTGAGCAATCAAAAACAATGGAGAGAGGTGGGTAATGGAGAGGTACAGTACCTTAAGATAGATGGTAGTGGATCCCACTTCGTCACGGTGGACTCAGGACGGGAATAGGATTCAAAGCAACGAAGAAAAAAATATGGACAGCTTCGAATTTAGAGGTGGTGGTTGGGGTTCCAGCAGAGAGGCTGCGCTTGCAGGTATGTAGCACTTGCAGTAGCTCGATTGCTCACTCTATGCTAACGTGTAATTGATAAACAGGAAAGTACATATGTAGGTACCTTGATACCTGCTTTTAGATGCTGCCCACCAGTACCAGTACTTAGTGTGGTCTCGTCTAAAAGATCCTATACTTCTGAAGTAGGCTGCAAAACCTTCAATTAAGCTGAGCTGTTGCCGTCCTTTGGGGTATAGGATAGTCTGGTGTAGGTACTGATACTCAGAGCGGATGCTAGCTTAAGTTGACCCCCCATACACAGCTACTAAGCAGGGTAGGCCCCGGTCAACTTGGCGGATATTTTTGAGTGGATTGCAACCTGACGTGACAACCGGCCGATGGCGAGTGCGGATGCCAGTATGGTAGTTACGGATAGTTATTTGTTTTGTTTTTAAATCCAGAGCAGCAAAATTTCATTGTCCGGTTTGTAGGACAAAGGCCGTGCTGGCAGTCAATTGACTCAAGACTAGAACTACCAGTGACTATCAGCAGCGATAAGGTTGATTGGGGTGTCGTAACAGTGGTTTTTGCCGACGCTTAGGTGACGTCAAAGAAGTGAATAGCTGTTTCAGAGATTTCAAGTTCTGCCCTATAGGCTCGAACTTAAGACTGGGGGGGCTGTAAATTGGAACTGGGTACTTCGTGTTGAGAGACCTACCAGCACCCCATCAACTTCTTTGTTGAGTCGATGTACAATGCACGAAACCCATTAATCGTTTTTGCGCAGACTTATTTCCTCCGTGCAGTGCTACCGCGTCTCTTGTGTTTAATTCTTTCCCAATTGCTAGTCCGGTATAATTCTGTATCTACCTCGATAAGGGAGATAGAGAGTATTTCGCAGAGGGCGAACAAGTACAATGCCTAGGTAACAGCAAGACAAGGACAAAGTAAACACACAGGGGATGCTAGTGGTTACGGTATTGTTGCCGGGTTCCGAACCGAAGCGTTTTAAGCCAATGCTTTGGCCGTTGGGTGCTAGAAGATTCGGCGCTTGGATGGGGATATCAATCAAAAAGCAAAGCGAGTCAGTGCTTAAACTTTTGTACTCTTGGTATCTCACAACTAGTTACTTCGGCAGACGACGGTAAGAGAGAAAACAAAACAAAAAATAAAATAAAATAAAAAGCAAAACAATTTCAAGTCGTTTTTGTCAGTACAGCATACTCCATTTATTCAGATTACTCTATCTAATTTTGACGGTTTGGACATCCAAACTACCTACTCACATACTGGACCTATTGGCCGAGGGGCTCGTTTAGAGAGAAAATGACTTTCCAGATCTGGTTGCGATGATGAATCCTCGGGGGCTGAGCAGGTTATCTTGTCAGACTCCATACAGCATACAGCCCAGAACAGACAAGAACAACGGTCAAAATGGCTATCCAAACGTGGGTCTTGATCTACGTACCTACTAGTATCAAGTATGTATGTCCAGTGTTCCGTAGCTATGACACTTCACTGCAACACAACATCTCAACCAAGTACAGTAGGTATATATGTACATAGAGCAGTACTAGTGGATGATTACTTTGGGATGGGAAAGGATTGGTAAAAGATTATGTACCTATAAAACATTCAATCCAGATCTGCATGGTAAGTACGTACAGTACCGACATGTGTTTCCATACAGGTTGCCATGTGTCCGATACCTACTGATCTACCATGTGTTCAGCGAGCTTGGTTGTGTCGACCATGTTACATAGTATTGGAGCTAGTCATACACTTCGAAAACACTAGGATTGGGATCTAAACAAGATTTGACGTGCTGCGTACACGTATATTACATCTCTTTCTTCTTGTGAGGTAAGATCACTTTGCCATACCGCTTGTATGTTAAGCCCGTGTCTGTCTACTAGTATCTACCTAGTAGAGAACTGCACCAACCCACCACTAGTGTGTATCAGGACATATCATTCGACGTAAGAACTCGGTCTCGGGGAGGCCAACATACCATTTACGTTTCCTTACAGACGGACATGTATGCTGTACAGGAATAAGCATAGGCAAAATTTTCTACCGAGTACAGTTGTAACAAACCGCAGAATAGTATATGCTGGGTCCCTTGCTGGCGAGCAACTACTGTACCTACATACGTACAGAGATAGGGACCTCTTGCTATTGATAGGTTGCCAGTTGCGAAGCATTCGGGTTTGGTCGGACATTTTGCGCTAGTAAACCAACATCCACTATGATCGACCGATCTTGTTTTTTAGGCCGCCACTGTATCTGAGAAAGAATACGAGAAGCAGATTCAAATTGCCATATGTTGCCCGGTCTGCATCTCCCTCCATCCCACAACCCACATATCCAGGTACGTACATAAAGCGGGTACCTCATAACTTATGCTAGCTTTAGCTCATACTGCTAGGTAGTACCCATACTCCATCATTTCTACAAAGCTCTGCTGAGTGTATTTACCACCCACTTGACCAACGATAGATTAAATCTTCTATCTATCTTCCTATAGGGAATTCCAACACTCAACGTCAGACATACCCTAGTACACAGGTAGATACCGAGGGAAGATGCCCCCCAAAAAAATAGATGATGTACAGAAGTTTACAAGAGTGCACTCTGATGCTACTGTGCTAAATGTCGTAAGGTTGTCCCACAAAAAAAGAGACACTGCCATGATGATCATGTACATAAATAACCAAGTTGGGTAGCGTTGCCATCTCCTTGGATACACCGATTGGATGTACTTCATTGGCCTACGCGGACAGAACCATCAGTCTAAGTATAACCTGTGTTGACCTTTGGCAAACCATCATCACCTTGGAAGCACCTGTGGACCGTCCTAGGCGCGCGTCGCTGCACTTACCCATTCACTTTTCGTCGGTTGCTATTTTTCTGAAACAGGGCAGATGTCCTCCCCCCCTTTTCAGGACATCCCCGCCCTGGTCTGATAACCGTCTTAGTGGCAAATGGCAAATGGTAGGGTTGCGGGTAAGCTATGTAAGCGCATACTCATCAACCGCTTGCCGTGTAGTAAACGCCGACTTCAGCAGACTTAGGCGTGTATGCTCCGGCGGGGATTGGTTGGGAGAGGTCGGTATAGGGCAGACCAGATAGAGGAAACCTGGACGTGAGGAGTCACCACAGCCTTGGAACCTCGTGGCAACGACCTCTCGACCGCTATCTCCCGACCAAAAATAAACCTACTCCCATTCAGTCATACTGCATCGCACGGCAGGCTGCTGTAGAGTGGCATGGATGGGCAGATCATAGGAGTGGTCGAAGCTCGAGTTCTGCTCGAGCATGCAGGCTACCCACTCCTCTCGGATGCGGCGGGACCAGGAGACTGCCAGGCAGCTTAGATAAACCCAGCTATCGGGTTTATCTCTATTTATCTACATGCATGTGCAGATAGTTATGTAAGTCGATATCTACCTCGCATGACACATGAGCCCTCACTTCTCTTCACCGGTATATGACCACCGAAAGAAACGATAAGAAACTGGCAAAATGGACGAAAACGCGGAGTCAAAAGAGAGAAGTCCTATATCCATGGACAGCAATGCCTTGCATTAAATGTCATATGGAGTATCCGATACCATCTAGCTTAATCCAAATGCAGACATCTTGAATGCCAAGCAACAATACGAAATTCTGGCTGCAGCTTGAACCAAATAATATCGTGTCCACCCCACGATAGGTTACATCTAGTCTTGATTAGGCACCCCTCCAACATACATGTATCTGTTCTACTCGCCACCACTGACAATATGCTGAATGCTCCCAGGGGCCGCGTCAACTATGGCTTCGAGAACGAGTCTCCTGATCGCCCAACAATCAAGCGCGGCTCGGCTCGGCTCGTCTCGTCCCACCAACACGAACAGAAAAAATCTGAGAGTGACCAGTTGGAAGGCTCACCCGGGGCTCACCCGGGGCTCCCCCGTAGTTCATGTCGTGTCACCCGTGGCGATCCTATCTACGCCGTAACACCGTATCTACCTCCACTATAACCTCTTTTACCGTTGGCGGCACGTTGTGTGGTCGTCTCAGATGGCACCTAGCCTGCAGCGCCCACAGCAAGAGGACTTTACACAGGGGACCTTTTTTGGCTTCACGACGCCTGGAAACCACAATGGCATTGCCAATCACTCCTAGAGATACTATCTGCCCCCGAAAAAGACGCTCATACGATGAGCTCGGTCGGGGTCCGAACCGATACTCCCATTGAGCTCACGATTGGACAATTGGTGTCCCGCAATAACCTGAGCTAGTAAAGCCATCCGAGTCGAGGAATGAGGCCTAAGTCAGGTACTTTACTAGGCGATCATCTATGCACTTGATATCTTTATCTTCATTGCAGACGACCAGACTCGCGGCTGCTCCTTGAGAAGTAGATGGACTGCACATGTAGAAAACAACAAACCAGAAGCCATACAAGACCGACTCTTCAAGTCGGGATTCGAGCGGCGGGCAGCTTCGCTTAACACCCTCAGATCCGAGAGGGTGTGTATATGTTGTCTCTGCTGCGTCTTGCCACAAGAAACAGAGCATGCGTAGGCGGTATAGAACTTTCAGGTTTTGTTCCTTCCACCCCTGTGCTCAATAATTTGACTTCTTGCATCATTTTCCGCTATCTGTCTACCTACAGTATACGTTCGTTTCCTCCAGATGCAGGAAGAGAGACTGGCACTAGACATCCCTGGCTTTCAGGCTCAACTTCAGAGTCTCTGAGAGAGTGTATCGAGGACTGCCTAAACCGGGTGCCTAGTTGGAGAGAGTCCTCGTGCCATCAAGTACAAGTCTGGGAACTACCTAATCCTACTGAGGGCAGATTTCAGCACATTTACAAGCTATCCAGGGACCGACAACCGTCAGATAAGCCACGACTTAACACGAACATGCTAACTGAATGGCAAGAGCTCTTACTGGCTCAGCCTGTCGTGGGAACGCCCAAGCTGAAGTAGTTGGTCACCTTATCTAAGGCCTCACGGGGTCGACTGTACTGGAATGATGGAATGACAGATAATTCGCCTACCTATGCATTCACCAACTGAAACCCTCCGCCCGGGTCTCACTGTCTTAGATGGTGATTCATCACGGGGGGCACATTCGATCTATGTATCCCCAGCTACCACCCTACCTAGGACCTAATCACTCCTATGACTACCGATTCATAAGAGTAATTAGAAGCGGTATGCCTTCTTGTCGTGGGATCCCAGGCTTCTCTTCCAGGACGACTCAATGTACGTTACGTCTAGAATGTATACCTTGTGTATCCCGCGCGTTACCACGATCACGCCTGGGCGCCTTTAACGTGATAAAGGACAAGCAAGACCTGGTTAGTAAACGTACGGGGGAAAGACTGTAAGCGAGGTAAACATTCAATAAAAGCTACACTAGCCCTATGCTGTATAGAATCTGATCAGTTAAAACACCTTTGCGTCATGGGCCAATATGGGTTTTGTGATCATCTTGATGTATGTAGTTAGGGATCTGGTGCCATTGGGGTCGAGAAAGGACGCGAGGAATCTGTGGAGGTAGTATAAACAAGGGACTTTTCTATATCTGTAAATATACCCCTTACAGTCGATGAGCTACAACTTGGCAAATACTACTCGACCAGACTTTATAGTCCATGAGACAGCACAAAAGGGCTTTGCACACACATTCGGCCGTATGATCATGGCGTGTAATCGAGAACAAGTATGATATAGAGGACTCTCGATCCTAGAAAGTGAGGACCTCCATATCTCACCGAAGAGCATCGTGAACGCCGGGAATTGGTATCGGACTAAGCCAAGGCTTGTATTAACTCGCGTAGCAATTTTTATTCTTCCCTCATTGTGGGTTTTCACTTCACCGAGTGAGAATCATCAGACCAGCCAGAAACGCATAAGGCGGGCGGGTGACCAAAGCGGCGTATACCCTACACACCTGCGTAACCGAAGCATAATTGTCACTATAGCGTGATCAAGTCCATTACTGCCATAACAGAGCTTTGCTCACGCGAGGAATTCGACGGTCCATCCTTGGTATTTTTCTTTCTGAATTTTGGTGATGCCTAGTGACAAGGCTGAAGCCGGAAACCTTGCCTAACCCTTATGCAGCCAGTTGCCAACCATGATGAAACCGATCATACTCCCAACTCCGTCCTAGTACCTCCTATCTATATCGAAGAGGGGTACAGCATAATGCGAACAGAAGCACCGAACGAGCGCGCGGGAAGAGGGGTGGAGAACTTGGCGCGGACGACACCAGAGTTGCCTTAATAACTCGAGTTAGTATGCCCTTCCTTCCTCGTTGTTATGTATTCCTTTTTGACTCACCGTGAGGGCGAGTGACCTTGCCCCAGATAACCCGAATCTTAGTGCCGCGGATCTCCTTCTGACCCTTGTAGACGTATGCGATGCGCTTGCCAAGGTAGAAGCTTTCAAAACGTTAGATTTTTTTTTTTCCTATGAACGGTTTGTTGACATCTCTCGTAACCTACTTGGCGGCCTTGGGGTCATCGACACCCTCGATCTTGATCAAGCTCGTCTTGGAGTGCGCTACAATTGTCCATCAGCATTTTGCTAGCCAGTCGAATATAAACGGTTGGCCTACTCGTGTGCTTGTTCCGCACATATGACAGGTGACGACCCCTACGGCGCAATCACAGTCAGCAAAGGATTGTGCGAACTATGGCATATTCTCGGTCGAAGAAAAAAAATATCCAGCACCACCGATGTGCAGATTGCAGATCTTAATGCAACTCGTTTCGCGGAATCGGATTTCAGTAACGGGAGTTCGGGGTTTCTCACTTGACATATACTATATATCATGTCAGCGCAAATCCAATCAGTAAAATGGGCACACAAGTCGGATAACAAGGTTTTGGCAAGATTTCGAGCTTGGGCACGCCAGGGGAGATGGGATAGTATAGTTGATAGAGATGTCTTACATCTGTGACCTGCTTCGGACGGCATCTTGATGGTGGTTTTCTCTGAGGCTCTCAGGAAATCCTTGGGGTGAAGGGGGCTACTGCGTGCGCTGGGAGGTTAGTAGTCGTCGTGATATCCGAACCTCAAGGGTTAACGGGAGCGGATTGACGAAGGAGGGACTTGAGTTGCGTGGGTTTAGCGAGCCCTGCGCCACTAAATTCATAATACAGAAAAATATTCTATTGGGTGTCTCATTTGTGTGTGCAAATGCAGATAAGATAAGACAAGCCACACCTGTGGCTTGACGGATGAGGTTGGCACCTTCAACAATACGGATCCGTCAACAGCAGTATCCACTCTAACCTTATTACCTAAAGTGGGCATTACCTAATATGGATTTTACAACCCTTTTGTAGCGATGTCATGCGGGTGGGACTTTGGAGGCAATCCACGTTGATAACCCCCACGTTCTGCTCAGAAGAAACCATCACTTCAAGCTGTCAACCCTATCGTCATTATCATCTAGAAAACCTGAGAACCACAGAGAGCTTCTTGTACATATGTATTGCCGCAAATTCTCTTGTTTCCTGGCGTAATCTGTGGCTCACAACCACGTTTAATAACCTTGCGATGTATATCCCTTGAAGTTCAATGTAGCTGAAGCCCAAGGTTTGTAAACTCTCGTAGTAGCATCATATACTAGGTATGCTATAAGCCTCATGTTTTATTGAAACTTCGGGGCTTTAGTATCGAGTAGTAACGGTACTGTATTGCGGTATAGTGTAGTTTATCTTTTTTACCTATTACTAACTTGTCCGGTCCAGCCTAGTACTGCGGAATGCGATTTCGGCACAATCTATATTCGCATTCATTTAGCTTCGGGAATCGGACTTTGAAGTTAAACGTGTAACGACAGATTCACGGATTCCGTACTGGAATACTCTGATTACTGGTTCAACTTCCTTACCCACGCCTATGATTACCCCCTTTGACTTTTAACCAACTACTGCCATATATCGGACCGGGTCATCGTATGAATGCAATGCCGAAGTCTAGGTAATCTGTCCTACCGGTTGGGGGCAGCACACACTGGGTTTATGCAATTCTGCGGTGCGGCAGTAGTAGGATTCTGCTGCCGCTTCTCCGCGCAGATGTACACGATGTTTATCACCCCCGACACTCCCTTATGCGGGTTGGCTTGCTAAAGCTGATTGTTAAGCAAAGCCCGGCAAATGTACGCAACTGTTACCTGAAATTATTAACAAAAAGAAAAGGCTTGCTGAGGGTTTAAAATCCCGCGTGCCGTTGTGACTTTATGCAGCATGACAATTATGCCATTATTTCAAATTATCCTGACAAGGCTACTGCTATACAAACTGCCTATCTATCTATCGATGAATCATCCGTCTAGTGAGGACTAAGGGGTCGTATGTGTTCGTGAAAGGCGTTTCTACTGGTAGTAGTTACAAGTAATTCTATGTGTTTGTGAAGGGCTGCCGTTGCCACGGGAGCACACACAAGTTGGATACAACGCATGTATCTAACAACTTAGTAGGTTGGTATTGCATACCACGTTAGCTAATGCTTCGAGTTTGAGACCCTCCGCATACGGCAGCTGCATGTCTCCAGTCTCTCGTACGCTATGATATAACTCACATTGTGCGTACTTCATGTAGTACTACATGTACCAATAACCAACACGATGGGACGAGGAAACCTAAAAATACCGAGCGCGTAATTATCTAAACTGCTAGCATTTAGAATCCTTTAACGGTCTGGTGCGTGAAGACAAGATGCAAACATGAGAGCATATTAAAGCTGAGATAATCACTTCGGTCTTAAGATGGTTTCAAGCCCAGATGACAACACACTGGGCTAGAAAGATGGGTAACATTAATGGAGAACCTACATTCCCATCCTGAGTCCTGACCGCCATTACCGGCACGACCGGTCATTTTCATTGAATGTTATTCATTCATTTATACCTGCACTCTATGCCTAGGCATTGCTTAACCCTATTGTTAGTAGGTAGGACAAGTTAATGCCTGCAGAGTGGGAGGAAGAGGGTTAGGACAAGAGGTGAAAGAGGAAACGCAAGGGAAGGCCGGGGAGGAAGCGGGACCTGAGTAAGCCAACGTTAGCTACCCCTAAAGGTCAGGCGCGTCAGGGTATGTATGTCTGACCCCGCTGTGGGAATCTGTTGACTTCGGGCTACAATTCGGCGGTCCAGGCACTATCTCCAACTGCGAGCGCAACAAAGGAGCAGAGCAAGTGGCCATGTACCTATATTGTACCTGACGGTCCTTATCGTTAGTGATGATAACAACGATTACTGGTGAGAAGAAAGGATCTGAGGCAAGCTATACATGGAGCTCCGCTGTGCCTTGCCTACTTGATCAAGTCACTCCGTGCGGGCTGAGAGCTTCTGCTTCGGTCATTACATTATTTTGGTTTGTTCCGGCTAGTCCGCTTACCTTGACTACCTCCTTGCCTACCTCACCACCTCCCCTCGACCACTTCTGCCAGCTTACAGCTCTCCCCTTCCACCAAGTTTCTGAAGGATCGTCATACTTTCCCATCTGTCTTCGATAGAACCTTAAATCGTCTTTTTTTCTTCTCCCAATTTCTTCATCTACAGACTATAGCTCGTCCAGCTAGATAAAATGGACGTTTCAGCAGCGTAAGCTTAGACCCCGCCTCCACCCCGCCATTTCATCACTCCCATCATGATATCAGCGCAATCGGCGCACGACTCTAAAGCCGCAACAGTGTACTCAACAACCATGGCGATGGGCTGGCATACGTGTATAGGGTCTTAGAGAGAAATGTATAATGGCTGACAACTCAATTGTAGCTCCGTGGAGCTCAAGGACAACACAGTCATTGTTGTCCTTGGTGCGTCCGGCGATCTTGCCAAGAAGAAAACCGTCAGTCCTCCGCCCGTTCTGTCTACTAGGAGCCCGTAATGCTAACACCTTTGATAGTTTCCCGCTCTCTTCGGGCTTGTAAGTATCACAGCGCGCCGATAAACGTCCTTTACAGATGCCGTGCTAATATCCCTCGAGTATCGCAACCAATTCCTCCCCAAGGACATTCGCATCGTCGGATATGCGCGGACAAAGATGGACCACGAGGAATACCTAAAGCGAGTCAAGGCATACATCAAGACTCCGACCAAGGATCTTGAGCAGCAGCTGGAGGAATTTTGCAAACTCTGCACTTACGTGTCTGGACAGTATGACCGGGACGACTCCTTCCTCGAGCTGAACAAACATCTCGAGGGTATTGAGAATGGTCGGAAGGAGACTCATCGCTTGTTCTACATGGCCCTTCCTCCCAGTGTCTTCACAGTCGTCTCGCAGCACCTAAAACGGTGCTGCTATCCTCGGAACGGCATTGCCCGCGTCATTGTAAGTACCTCCTCCCTGCTTATGTGAATGGCAACGATTCTTATGACCTGCTTGGCGCATTCTAGGTCGAGAAGCCATTTGGCAAGGATCTCGCTAGCTCCCGCGAGCTTCAAAAGTCACTGGAACCTGACTGGAAGGAAGATGAGTTGTACCGCATCGACCACTACCTCGGAAAGGAGATGGTAAAGAATATCCTCATTCTCCGCTTTGGCAATGAATTCTTCGGGGCTACTTGGAATCGCCACCATATCGCCAATGTACAGATTACCTTCAAGGAACCCTTTGGCACGGAGGGCCGCGGTGGTTACTTTGACGAGTTCGGCATTATTCGTGACGTTATGCAGAACCACTTGCTCCAGGTCTTGACCCTCCTTGCCATGGAGCGGCCCGTCTCTTTCTCCGCGGAAGACATCCGCGATGAGAAGGTCCGCGTTCTCCGAAGCATTCCGGCCATTGAGCCCAAGAATGTCATTATCGGTCAATACGGAAGGTCTTTAGATGGCAGCAAACCTGCTTATAAGGAGGACGACACAGTTCCTAAGGACTCGCGCTGCCCAACATTTTGCGCCCTCGTGGCCTATATCAAGAACGAGAGGTGGGATGGTGTGCCTTTCATTATGAAGGCCGGCAAGGCGCTCAACGAGCAAAAGACGGAGATTCGAATCCAGTTCAACGATGTCACGAGCGGTATCTTTAAAGACATCCCCCGAAATGAACTCGTTATGCGCATCCAGCCCAATGAAAGCGTCTACATAAAGATGAACTCGAAATTGCCGGGCTTGAGCATGCAGACCGTCGTTACGGAACTTGACCTCACATATCGGCGAAGATTTTCCGACCTCAAGATCCCGGAGGCTTACGAATCGCTCATCTTAGACGCCATCAAGGGTGACCACTCCAACTTCGTTCGAGATGACGAGCTAGATGCTAGCTGGAGAATATTCACGCCTCTTCTACACTACCTGGACGATAATAAAGAGATTGTTCCCATGGAGTATCCCTACGGTAAGTAACGACGTGCTGAGAATAGGACGGCTGGTTGCTAACGATTTTGTTACGTCAGGGTCTCGTGGGCCGGCCGTGCTAGATGATTTTGTCCAGTCTTACGGCTATAAGTTCAGTGACGCCACAGGCTATCAGTGGCCTGTGACCTCAGCGGCACCACCCAACAAGTTGTAAGTCGAGATCAACATGGCGTTTCTACTCCAAAATGTCAGACAGCCTCGTGTTTCTTCTCTCCCTACTTTCTTTGTTATTTTTCTTCGTTTCAATGGACTGGAACCGACTGACATTGGGGAATGTAGCTGAGGAACATCGTTGTGCCGAAATAGAAATCCGTTCAAAGCGGTAAAATGGCATCAAAGCGATTGAAAACACCGGAAGCTTGACGCCTTGCGCGGGTTAGCGAGGCTATCCACGTCGGAGGGATCAGGGAAGGGCTGTGTTGTTATGGGCTATGTAGGCGATTATGCGATCGGGTCAAAATACTTGGGATGTAAGTAAAGCAACTTAGGCGCTCGGCTCGGCTCGGCTCTGCTGCTTGTCAAGGATAAGAAAAGGAGAACTGGTTTTTGTCAACTATTTGCAAAACGTGATATTTGAGATTTGGTGTTAAGGATGGGGGTAAGGGTGATCTAAAGAAACCTCGTCTGCTGTGTAGGTTTGGGATTCACTATTTAGGCCACGGATGCAGATCGAAAACGCAAATCTATCAACTTATGAGTAACTGTCGTTCTGTCATTTCACTCCGTGACTTCGTCAGAGATGGGAGCAAAAGTGCCGCTCCGGAACGTTGGCGGTGAGTTGGTTCAATTGACTCTTCGTCGCCATCTAGCATGGGCGCGCGGTGTGAGTCAACGGTCACAATTTCCTATGCCCTGTCGTAAATCGTAGATCGTAAATCGTATTTGGTTATTTACGCGATACGACGTGCTGCCCCCCAACACGCAGGGTCACTAGACTTTCAAATTATTCAACGGGTAGCGGGTCAATGCATCTGCAACCGAATGGAAAGCAGCCTTTAAATTTTAGAGAGACAGATTGCAGTACACGCTAACGGCCAACGGCCAACGGCTAACGGCGACACGACAGCACAACTGAAAGGAGTAAATAATCACATGTCTCTAGGTACTATGCGATGCAAATAGGTACGAGGTACATAGAGTTGCCTAATTGATCTCAGCGATGCTGGGATGTGAGTACTTTAGGTGGGTAGGCTAGGAACACTGTATAATACTCCCTTCTAGAATCTGCATAGGTCTTCATGCTAGGGCATACTACTAGGCACACTAGGTACCTATACAACCCACCTATCAGTAGGTAGGTTAGGTAATGTTGCAAATACGGCGTATTCGGAGCTTCCCTAGCAACTGGATTTATCTATACGCTCATATCTGAACTAAACAATAGAGAAACTATTCCGCATATTCTAAGCCAAATATAGCGCTTTTTTGTATAGAACTAGTATTGAAAAAACGTCGTAGTTTGGAGGTCCAAGTTGCTTCGTAGATGCCTAGATTGTAGATGCTACCATCACGGGTTGTCGGGTTCATCAAGACCCCGGTACAGGCCGCCTATATGCTGTAAATTACAGCATCAAGCACCAGCAAAAACTTGCCTTCTATCTTGCCAAGAATCTCAAATAGCCAGGCATAAGAATGAAAATCGCCAGGCAGCTGAATAAAGGAGGTGGTACAAGGTACCTAGCCTGGACTCACGGTATTACTTCTCAAGTTCTTCTGCGAGAGAAAGGGTTTTTCAAGGCTATAATCATCCCCATCAATATCTTGCTTGCTTGGAATTATTCTATCTTTTCTTAGACATAGTTGCCTGTATTTATTAGCCTGGAGCATCTTACCAGGCCCATTACAATCTTGACGCGTTCGACACTGTTTAATGCCATCTCGGTTTTCAACATTGCTATTTCTCAGAGGTCCTCTTTTAGGAGGCAATACTGAATCTGGGACGACACTTTGCATCTCGCTTTTTACGATAGCAGTGCACGTCTAGAAAATCCGCGCAAAGTCGGTGTCGAGGAATGAACCCCGTGTTTCTGCTCCTGAAGCGCTGATTGCCCGCATCTCTCGGTCAGGCTAGTGCTCCAAGTTTGCTTACTGTGGCCGTATCGGCATGGGGATAGAACCTCCCGGGCCGAAGAACTCGGGCCCTGGGGAAGCAGTGGATGAGAAACGTGCCGCCTCTATAACTGACGACACTACTAAGGAAGAACGGGCTGCACAAGATGCTAAGCTACGGCCCGAGAGAGAAGCCAAGTTTGGGGACTACATCGTTAGTGCTGCCTGCCGATAGTCCTATTGATCTGTAGTTGCTGACTGCGAGACAGCGAGTTTTCAAATATGCTCGAGGTTGGGATCTCCCGCTTTTGGCCCTCGCCGGAGTTGCTGCCGCGGGATCGGGAGTGGTATGTTGTTCGAACAGTGCTCTGCACGTTCAGTCGAGCATCGCTTTAACTAACGCTTTGCGCAGACTCTCCCTATCGTGAACATCATCTTTGGTATGGCTCAGTAGATAATACGCCTCCCTCTGCACTCGCAGATGTTAATACCTCCTCACAGGCCGGCTGGTTAATCAATTCACTGGATATTTTCTTCAACCGCCCACACTTACCCAAGAGCAATTTCAAGCTGCCCTTAACAGAAATTCGTACGTCTCTTCCTAGGGTTTAGCGTCTTCTTTGCTGACTAGGACGACAGATTGTATATATTTATTCTTTTCTTGGTCAGGTTCACCCTGGCTTATCTGAACAAAGTAGGGATTTCTATACGCGTTAAGAATCGTAAATGCATAGGTTTAGATGCTGACTTGTACTGCTAGTTCTCCTACCGCATGATCGGCATTCGAATGTCAGCAGCTGTCCGACTTGACTATCTGCGCTGCCTTTTCGGCCAGACTATCCATGTCCTGGATTCGATGCCTCCGGGCTCAGCAGCAGGTACTATAACCACGACTGCCAACACCTTGCAGCTGGGTATCTCCGAGAAGCTGGGCACACTGATAGAGTACACATCCACGATGATAGCCGCTATCGTTATCGCGTTCACGTACAGCTGGTCTCAAGCGCTGGTCACTAGCTCCGTTATTCTGTTCATCAGCCTGGTATTGAGCGTGTTGCTTCCGTTTGTCATCAAGGGTACGACCCGGTTGACGCAAGCAGAGACAAAATCATCTTCTATAGCCAGTGAAACTTTTTCGTCCATCCGGATGATTACTGCCTGTGGTGCCGAAAACCGAATGGCAAAACGTTTCGCCGTCTGGGTCGCAGCAGCCAAGAGACATGGACAGAGGACCGCTCCCGTCTTGGCTCTCCAGTTCTGCCTCATCTTCTTCTCCATCTACGCAACTTTCGGTCTATCGTTCTGGTTCGGTATCAAGACCTACCTTGAGCATCGGGTCCACGATGTCGGTACGATTACCGTTGTGCTCTTTTCTGTATTTCTTCTGGTCTTCTCCCTCGAACGCATCTCGACACCACTGCTCGCTATCGGAAAAGCGACTGTAGCCGCATGCGAGTTCTTCACCGTCATCGACGCCCCGAGGCCTGAAACCGGAGTACTCAAAGACCCCGACGTGACAGCTACGAACGATATCATCTTCAAAGGTGTCGATTTCGCCTATCCCAGTCGACCCCATGTCAAGGTTCTGGACCAGCTTGATCTGAGTATCGAAGCGGGGAAGCTCACGGCGATCGTTGGCCCGTCCGGCTCGGGAAAGAGTACTATTGTTGGGTTAGTCGAGCGCTGGTATACCCTCCATGACCAACACGTCATCGCGAAGGCGATCGATCAGCAACAGAAAAAGAAGGAGGAAGCGAAGAAAAAGAAGAAGGCCAAGGGGAAGACAGATCCCGACGACATCGACGACGAAGCGACCCCTAACGATGAGACCGAAAGCACGGGCCCCCCGGTTGAGCTCAAGGGTTCCATAACAACCTGTAGTCATGAACTTGATCAAATCAACCTGAAGTGGTGGCGGTCTCAAATAGGGCTCGTGCAGCAAGAGCCTTTCCTCTTCAACGATACGGTCTACAAAAATGTGGCATATGGATTAATAGGTTCAAGCTTGGAGAACGAGACGGAAGAGCGCAAGATGGAGCTGGTCAAGGAGGCTTGCAAAGAAGCGTTTGCAGACGAATTTATTGATCGACTTCCGGACGGCTACAACACTCTTGTCGGTGATAGCGGCACCAAGCTATCGGGAGGACAACGTCAGAGAATCTGTATCGCTCGAGCCATCATCAAGAAGCCTAGCATCCTAATCCTCGACGAGGCAACATCCGCCATCGATGTCCGTGGAGAACGAATTGTTCAGGCCGCGCTAGACAGGGTTTCCCAGGGTCGAACAACAATCACTATTGCACACCGGCTCTCGACTATCAAGAAGGCCGACAGGATCGTTGTACTGAAGAAAGGCAAAGTGGTCGAGCAAGGAACTCATGAGTCTCTTCTTGAAAATCCCCAGGGTGTCTATTACGGCCTTGTTCATGCACAACAACTCTCTCTTGGCGACGCGACCGAAGGTACCGACTCTGAAGAACCGGAAGAGGAAGACATGGCCGCCATTCTTACTCGTGAGAAGAGTGCTGCCTATTCAGACGCGGTGGACGGGCCAAAGCAGCAGGCCTGGAGAAACCGAGGTTTAATGGGGAGTTTCGGGCGGCTCCTTTACGAACAGCGCAGCCGGTTCCCTTTTTACGCTATCGTCCTCCTTGCAGCAGCGGTCGTAGGCTGTAAGTCCTCACTTGACTTGATCTTCTCGAGACTCAGTTACTAACCAACACTCCAGCCGGATCCGCGCTACAGGCATACCTCTTCGCAAAAGTCATCGTCGTCTTCCAAGACCAATATGATCCGCCGAAATTCGCTTCCGAGTATGTTCTTGCTAGTTTGTTTCTCGATGAAAACTTGCTTTTGCCGATAGCCCCTTTCAAAGCGTTCAATCTTGGATCGAGCACCATTCGCGACACTGCAATCACAGCCCTTTCCATGAGACCGCATTGGGCAAATTTGGCTGACTAAACATTTTCTTAGGGGCAATTTCTGGTCTATGATCTGGGTTTTCCTGGGTATCGGTATTGGTGTGGGTTATTTTACCCTCACCTACACGGCTACGCACGTCGCTCATGTAGGTTCTTAGGCGCTCATACAATCCAAGTGCATCTGTTAACGAGGTACCACAGCACGTGTCTTCGAACTATCGACAACAGTATTTCGAAGGCATGTTATACCAGAAGACCTCTTTCTTCGACAATGAAGAGAACTCGACAGGGACTCTCACAGCTCGAGTAGGCAGTGATCCAAAACAGTTAGAAGAGCTGCTTGGGCCAAATATGGGAATGGTATTTACGTCGTATGTCACTTCAATTGCATCTGAGCCCGAGCTTTTTCCACTTTCGCTAACTACAAGTTCGTGAAGTTTCTTTACTTTGATCGGCGCCCTTGCCATCGCGTTTGCCTCCGGCTGGAAGCTTGCGCTCGTCGCCACGACCGTCACAGTACCAATCGGCCTCCTTGCTGGGTATTTCCGGTTCAAATACGAGCTCGAATTCGAGAAAATGAACAGTGCCGTATTTGCAGAGTCGTCTCAGTTCGCCGCCGAATCAATTGGAGCTTTTCGGACCGTCACCTCCCTCACACTTGAAGATACTATTACCGACCGCTATGCCCGTCTATTGGAAGGCCACGTACACGAAGCTCTACGTAAGGCAACATGGAGGACTTTGATCTTTGCCTTCTCCGACAGTGTTAACCTGGCAGTTCAATCTTTGATCTTCTGGTACGGTGGAACTTTGTTGGCGTCTCATGAGTACACGGCCATGAGTTTTTTCACCACCTACCTCGCAGTCGTCAACGGAGCCGAGGGGGCCGGTCAGGGCTTCAGTTTCGGCCCCAACGCTGCGCAAGCGACAGCGGCCGCAAATCGCATCTTGAGTATCCGTGAATCCCGCCACAGAGACACAAGCTTCAAAACAGCCAAAATCCCCGATGCGGAAGGTGGCATTAAAATCGAGATCAAGGACGTTCATTTCCGATATCCCACTAGGAATGTCTCAGTATTCAAGGGAATCAACATCACCATCGAAAAGGGGCAGTTTGTTGCGCTTGTGGGCGCCTCTGGATGCGGGAAGACTAGTATCATCTCGCTATTGGAGCGGTTTTACGACGTGCAACAGGGCCAAATTCTCGCCAACGGAACCGATATCGCCGACGTCAACATTTACGAGTACCGTAAACATCTCTCGCTCGTAGCGCAAGAGCCGACCCTCTTCCAGGGAACTCTACGTGAAAACATCCTCCTCGGCGTCGACGAGGATTCCATCTCGGAAGAGCAGCTTCATGCCATCTGCCGCGACGCCAGCATCCACGACTTTATCATATCATTGCCCGACGGATATAACACCGAAATCGGTAGCCGTGGTGTTTCACTATCTGGCGGTCAGAAGCAGCGGGTCGCTATCGCGCGTGCGCTCATTCGTCAGCCAAGCCTGCTGCTACTGGACGAAGCAACAAGCTCTCTAGACTCGGAGAGCGAAAAGCTCGTCCAGGCAGCGTTCGAACGTGCTGCCACTGGCAGAACTATGGTCGTGGTTGCCCATCGTCTTGCTACCGTGCAGAATGCGGATCTTATCTATGTCCTTGGTGAGGGCAAGGTCCTGGAGAGCGGCTCACATGCTGAGCTTCTGAAGAAGAAGGGTGTGTACTGGAACATGTGCCAGAGTCAGGCTCTCGACCGATGATAGAGCTCACTCACTCGCCGGTTTCCTTTTCTTCTTGTAGACAATCATCATGTGATTTCGACGCGTCGGGGGTGCTTCATTGAGACCCAGAGCTCTTTTGAGCTTCGGATTAACTGTCCATGTATTGGAGTGACACCCAACTCTGACTTCCAAGCTCATCGCATGTAGTTTTATTTCATCTCCTATCAATTTAATAGAAAACTTCAAAATGGCTCACCAGCCTTCTCATCAAATCTAGACAAAACACCATACTGCGAAAGGCATCAACTCTCTTTGCCTCTTTCTCAGAGCTTGAGGCGATATGTTATAGGCTCGTCCCTCTCAAGATTACGAAATGTTTTTCCACTTGGGCAAATTATCTAAGTTATTGCTAGCTCAGCATCCTCCAACGCTTGAAAGCTCAGAGACCTCGGTCCTACGTATTGTCCGTCCCGCAGTCCCCTTCCGTTTCGGTCCTTGACGAAGATATTCGCCGAGCAAATGCAAAATTCCGAGTGGGATTCCAATTCCGCCAATCAGATGTCCCGGAATATCATCGAAGATTTCGGTATGAAGCTCCGGGCCAGGTCAGATTTTCTTTTCTTCCGGCTGAGTGTCTTAACGGGCACGCCCGCCCTAAAGTTCAAACAATTTGATGGGTTGGGTTGAGTTCCGTTACAAATAGACACGACGTGACCGCTGCTGCATCTTTAATCAACTCTCCGGGTCAGGCAAATCACTAGTTGTTTCTTTCTTCTCCTCCCTTGCCGACACTTCAGAGTTTGGACTTTGGTATGCGCTGAAAATAGGATAGGATAGGATCTTCGCAAAGAAAAGAGAGAGTATTGCATCGAGATTCTGATAGTGATAGTGATAGTGATAGCTGCAAAATGTCGTCGTCGTTACCCCGGGCTCGTCTACTTTCTCTGGCCGGGGCTGTTGCTGCTTTGGTCCTCGTCCTGGCTCCCGTTCAGGTCCAAGCTGTGGGCGAGAAGTATATGGTAGTTTTGTAGGTCCAGCTTAATATGCTAACTGAGTACGAACGTCTTTCAACTCACACCTAAGTAGCGGGGATTCTTATTCGACGACCAACTCCTGGGTAGGCGGCACGGCGCCATCGGCCTCCAACTCTATAGGCAATCCTTCGTTCCCCGGACAGACGACGTCTGGGGGCCTCAACTGGGTCGGGCAGGCGATCGCGAGACAGAATTCGTCTCTTGTGTTTGCGTACGACCTCGCTGTCACGGGCGCGACGACGGATAAGGATATAGTGGACACGTACGCACAGTACAACTTTGACGACCAGGTCGAGACGCTGTTCGCCACCTACTTGGCAGGAAATAACGCGCCCTGGGGCAGCGATGCAGGAAAAGTGTTGGCTGCGGTCTGGTTCGGTATCAATGATGTCGGCGAACCCTTCTGGGATGGCATCTCCGCCCCTATAAATATCATACTGGATCGCTATTTTGGGCTGCTGGGACAGCTGTATGCGAGTGGGTTGCGGAATTACGTTTTATTTACTATCCCGCGTAAGTGCCCCTTTTGTTTATCATACTTATTCGTATTCGGTGTGCTATCCCTCCGTTTTCTTTCCCGCCCCCCTTCCGCTTTATGAAGTATCTAGCATAGGGTCCTTTAAAGCCCCACTCACACCGAACCTGTAGCATTCGACCGTGCACCCGCCATCATAAACGAGCCGGCGGCCAGGGTAGCGTCTCTCCGCTCAGACATCAAAGCGTATAATACACAACTCGCAAGTCGCCTAGCTACCTTCAAGGCGAGCCATACGGGAGTAACAGCGCAGCTCTTCGACACGGCGCCTACCTTCGAGACGGTGCTGAACAACCCGACCGCGTACGGGGCGCCGGACGCCAACTGCATCAACGGCGACGGCAAGAGCTGCCTCTGGGCCGATACGTACCATCCCGGCCTGGTCATACATGAGCTGCTTGCTAAGGCGCTTGTTAAGGCTGTGAAGTTCTTCTAAAAAGGGGCGAGCGCTTGACTCGGAGGCCTCGGGGATACGGATGAACGGATGTGTGCGAGTGCGGGTGCCTTTTTCAAGTCTTGCTTGAGAGGTGGAACCGAAAAGCAAATAATGAAATTATGATCCATTTCTTTGGATAAGCCCTCGCGTTCAGTATTCTATTCGACCTTGACTCTTGTGATGGCTCATACGGATTTCAAAATAGGACCTTAGTTTTGTCACTTAAGCACAGCAGAAACCAAGTACATAGCTAGATATCTGATACCGTAACCATATATTCCTCAGCCAATCTGTCATCATTTATACTAGAGTAGGTCAGCATACTGCATCCTACACAGTAGACACTATTCACATAGAGGGGTAAAATGACCGGGTTAATGATACCACAACATTCCCACTCGAGTTTGGGAGGTCTAACTCTGTATCGCTGATAGGCGATAAGCAACAACTCCGGGTGGAGTTATGTAGATGTTGTTGCGTTTAATAGGTGGGTAGTATTAGGTAATACCCCGGTAGGCATGGTGGTACCTTCTGCTGTGCAGCTGCATGCACAATACATTGACTCCCTCAGAGTGGGAGCCAGTTAGGATGCTCCGACTTCATGCCTTAAACCTACCTTCCCAAGTACCACGCGATGAAATTCAGACAAACTCCCTTGGTTTGACTTACCCAGGTAATATTCTATCTAAGCTACGTAACAACATCCTCCCTTCTCAGTAATACCTAAGCAACCTCAATCTCGAGCGGATCAGATTTATCTTGTCCGGCTTGCGCCCAGGCATCGAGTATTGGAAGTAAGGTTATGTAATCCTGTGACGTGCATACGATAACCAACCCCTCCACCAGTGTCGGACCATCAGGTGCCTACCTTCAGCGCAACGTCCTACAACCAACTTCTTCCGGATAACCGTCCTCGAGGCTGAAAGGCTTATTAAGTAGCAAATCTTTCTAGACGCTACTATAGTATATCTATAGCTCCCTAATCTTAGGGTTAGAGCTCGAAGCGATCGATGATCTGCCTGTTCGACAAAACATTCCTTATGATATAAACATAGACTCGTTACGCCTCCCTAATTCTTCCCGATGACCATTTTCGCAATCGTCCAAACCCCATCGTCCGTGTTGTCACATGTCTACCACACCTGAAGATCTGGATCAAGAGGCAGCGTCCCCATTGGGGCCTCGCACTCTTCAAGATGCACAGGAGCCTGCTGTTGCGCCTGTTACGCAGAACACAAATAGACCCCGCCGTAAAAACCCCCGTCGTAAACATGCCGCCCCTAGTCACGGCGAGAGTTCGACTCCAAATGCTTTCCCAGGGCCATCCCCATCCGATAACTCGCTACCCTCTCAGACGTCTTCAGACGCCGAGGGTCCCAACGACTCGGATACCGCTCCTCCACGACCGCAAGCATCTACGACTCCAATTACCCTACGCTCAGAAAGCCAGGCAGGCTCCTCTCTCCAAGGGCAAGACGCGTCAGTTGAAGCTATTGCACCGGCCACGAGTCGCGATGCTCACGCCTCCTTCCCTTTGCCTCCGCCTGACCAGACGACTTGGCGACCTACCATGCCCGAGCGAGGGTCAGCAACCCAGGATTATCCCCGATTATATCAGAATCCGATTTCAGAGTTCAACTTGAACTCAGGTTCCAATTCAAGCTCCAACTCCAACCTAATCGCACCGAGTTCTGTTCCAGCCACGCCCCCACAGAATACGTTCGCAGAATACAGAGTGCCCCGCTGGCAACCAGATAGTGAGGTCACAAACTGCCCAATATGCGGTGCGCTCTTTACCATGTTGTACAGGAAGCATCATTGTCGGTAAGTCGTGCCGAGTGTCATCTGTTAAGGAACTAAGGAGAAGAAAGGGTCTTTTTGAGCTGACTATGTGCACTAGTAAATGCGGAAGAGTAGTGTGCGATAGATGCTCTCCCCACCGCATCATCATCCCCAGCCAGTTTGTCGTTCGTCCATCCGACCATTCATATAATCCCCAGCAGCGTTTCCTCTATGGAAACGAAGGGGGCATTGCCGATTTCAGCTCTATTGGAGGGGGGGAACGAGTACGATTATGCAACCCGTGTGTTCCCGATCCCAACATGACACCACCCCCTCCACCCCAGCAACCTGAGCGGAGTCTTCCGCCTTTTCACTTGCATGAAGGTTTGCATCCAACGCAACGTGCGCCTGTCGTTATGGATGGGAGGTCGCCACCGCGAGTATTTAGACCTCAAAGGAACTCACTAGGTCATCATCACCGTGGTTCTAGCGGGTCAGATGTTTATTCACAGTGGTTGTCGGCTCAGGGTTTCTCTTCCAGGATGAGGAGCGCCACCATGGTTAGTAAATTCCATAGTGCCTTGACTGCTCCGATGATGATCGTTGACCATGCCACTTGACAGGGTGCCGGGCACGGGCAGGCCTATCTCCCACCACCTCTTATGAATGCTCATAGAGCAGTCTTCGGCCAGTATCTCCCTAATATCGGCCCAGCTGCGGATCCCCGAGGTCCCCATAGTAGGTCTCACAGCTCGGAAGCTTTCCCCTCAGGTCTCAATAGGCCGCTACCAAGGACTCCAACACCAGAGATTTCGGAAGAGGATATTTGTCCTGTCTGTCACCTGGAGCTACCTTCTCGGGCTCTTGCTAACTCCGAGTCACTCCGAGAGACTCATATTAACAACTGCATCGCATCTCGAATTAGCCATGGTGCAGCTCGTTCTACCGGGGGTGGTGAGTCTGGAAGCCATGGGACACCGCCACCGCGAACGACGCGAAGAACAAGGATGATTCCGTATGTTGCTACGGAAAAGGACAGCGATGGAAACCAGGAATGCATAATATGCCTCGAGAATTTTGTGGTCGGCGAGGAGATGGCGCGGCTGGAATGTTTCTGCCGCTTCCATCGTCATTGCATCGATAGCTGGTTCGTCAACCACCCTGGCCGATGCCCTGTTCACCAACACGATAGCTATGGCTATTGAAATCGCCGTTGATTGCCTGGTGTTTCCTGCCATTGGCCATGATTACCTACCCTACCCGTGCCGTCTTGTTTCGGATACGCTGTGTTCTTTGTTTTCCGCATATGGCCTTGTCTTTGATCCGATACCCCGACGTCCCATCTCTCTCAAGTTTGATCATTTATTCGCTGGCACTGGCCCACATTCGGTATCACTACATGGCATAGACATGTCAATATATGATCCCGTCGGCGTTTTTGGTTGGTTGTCAGGGACTTCTCTTTTGTTGTTCTTGCATCGGCGGTAGTTTGTATTCAAGGGCTCAGAATCTGCGCCTGGCCCGGGCATGGTGTTGGGGTGTCACTAGGAGGGTACGTAGAACCATCATGTTGTTCTCAATAAGTATCTCATAGCGCTTTGTCTCGCGGCTACTAGTCATAGGTTATATCTACAGGTTTCATGTACCTCTTATTAACCTTTTACAACGAGCGATAGTTTTTTATCATAGCCCAACCCTTTGTTTTGTGCTGCACACAATCATGTTTTATGTTTTGTTTGGCATTAAACTTGTCTCAACTACAGGGAAATCGTATAAGCGCTTGGTGGGTTGAGTTGGAAGAAAAATGCTTCCACTACGATACTACAGTGATTAACAATATAGGTTTTCTCCGGAGACTCCATCTCGGCGTACATGATACTGAGACCAGCGATGGTGAAGTGTGTGTCGACTTTCTATACATATTCTCTGTAGACCCTTATCCAGTAGCATTGTCCCCATGCCGCCATGCCGCCATCCCCCCTTCAAGCAGCAGTTTTGTCTATCTAGGTAAGGCTCTATACTACATATGTAAAGAAGTCTTAAGTAGGTATACATATGCAGGTAGTTAGGTGTATGTAAACGAGGCTAGGCAAATCACGCAATCCGTCTATTCCATCCCTCCCCCCCCCCCCTCTCCCCCCTTCCCCTCCCCCTTCGGTAAAGTAGGTAGTAGGTAAGGTAATTAAGTGTTTTGACACTACGGTTAAGTAGGTACCTAGCCCCAGGCTACCTTAATCTAAGGTAGATAGAAAAAAAAGGGACACCTCCGGGGCTTGCTTGCTTGGGTTTGGGTTTGGGTTACCGGAGTCTGGGTAGGTGGTAAGTAGGTTACATAGATTTACACACTTAATACTATGCATGGATGAGATTATATATTGCACGAGAGGAGACTTTTGTCGGGGTATGTTATTACCTCCTTACCTACCTACCTAGCTATAGTGCATAGGACACAGACATAGAACACAGGCATAGGCATATGTGCACAGTTTATCGTAACTTTTTCTCCCGCTTGGTTGCTGAGTAGCTATAACATAGGTCAGATGCTTGGGTAGAAATATGTCATGTAAGCAGGTGAAAAGTAGGTAAGCAGAGAGACTAATTACGGAAAATAAGATGGCACCTTCTTTCTGTCTGTCTGTCTGTCTGTCTGTCTGTCTCTATTCTCCATTATCCTTCGTTCCGGGTGTTTAGAGCAAAACAGATCGAAGTAATTATTTGGTTAAGTTAAGTATATATACTCTTCCTCTCCTTTGCCTCCTCTCCTTTGCCTCCTCTCCTTTGCCTCCTCTCCTCTTTTGTCTATGCCTACCTACCTCTCTCTCTCTGTATATACATGTACGTATCTACTTATCTACGATATACTTAACCCTGTGAGCAAGCTAGCAAACAGGCAGGCAGGCAGGCAGGTACTATGTAAGTAAGTAGGTAAGCATGTACGTATGTAACGGCGAGGGGCATGTGCGTGAGAGGTCGTACAAAGAGGAATGGATGACGAGGGGAGAAAAGAGGAGGGGGAGATGGGCACGGAGATGGAGATGGCAGAAGAAAGAAAGATCTGCAATTTTTTTTCTGCCAAGGGGCAGACAGGCAGGAATGTCGGTGAAAGAAGCTGAAATAGCCTACCTACCTACTCAAAGTACTACTTCGATCTTCTTCTACCCAATCGTCTCTCCTCCCATCCGTGACTTGTGTTTTCTTTTCTTTTCTTCCCTATGCTTGTGCTGTCAGGTGATCATCTGATGGGGTGGTTAGAGAAGGATGTGTGAGAACTTCTTTCTTTTTTGTTTCCTTTTGCGTAGGTTTATCTAACCTATCGGTTATCCAGATACGCATATTCTCCCTTTCCTAACTACGTCTGAAGAGTAGACAGTATTGTAGTTCATTTTGAGTATAACTATTCAGGTACGTTGTCTTAAGCTGAGCTTGTCATCTACAGTAAAGCGAGGTATGATGAGCCTCCACTATATAGTACCGGTCAGTTTTTTCATTACTGTTCAATTCAAAAAAAGTATTTGAAAGCCCAAATTTCCCCAAATTCCTGTTTTCCGAAGCGTAACTCAGATACAAAGAGGAAAATGCCGGGGATGTGACCCCGGAGTGACCAGAAACTGGGTGCACCGAATATGTAGCGATCCGACCTCCACAATATGCGTTACGAGTGCTTCGAGGAGTACATAATACATACCTGTTCAGACTTGCAAACATTTTAAGTATGATATGTTTAGTATAGTGCAGGGCATATGTCATAAGTAAGGGATAGAGAGAGATTCCTATTTCTGAACCGAAACTTGCATTGGCATAGGTACCTATGCAATCCCAGTCCAGAGGCTTTCTGCCCACGGATTCACTGCGCTCGAACCCATCTAAGTTGTTAGAATGGATGCGCTGGGAGACTTTATAGAGCGATGATAGCGTTTGAAGGTAGAGTTATCGCGTAATTGCAGGACCGAACCGGCGGCTACTTAGGTGACGATAACATACCTAAGGTTACCTACTCACCTAACCTAGTTATGTAAGTTACTAGCTGGCATGACTTTCCTCAACAGCCTTCTTCTGCACAGGCCGGTAAGGAGTTGGGGCTTCCGACGAAAGGCTGGTACCGTGGGTGGGCTTTTAATCGCGATCTTCACCGTGTGATGTCATTTTGTCTTGAACGGAACAGGGAAGGCCGGATCGGCTGTTTGCTGTGGAGGTGTGTGATGATACCGCATACCTAGTATCTTACCTACCATGTACTTACCTGCTGGGACCTTCCTATGTATACATCTTGCCTTGCCTGGTAAAACAGCTCTTAGCCTGCATATGTAGCCGCGCGGAACTCCTGACCTGTCGCCTGGTTGTTCGGTCGTCCAGTGTCAGCCTAGCGACTCGCAATAATAAGACATTGCATATTGCACCCTTGCTGCTAGTTGTCTTGCTGTCTGCCGGGCGTAGTTTAGAGATGGGCTGTGTACTTAGTACAAGGTATGCCAGACTTCACACAAACAGGCCGGCCCAAAACCCTGGCCTCTTCTGATCGACGGTTTGCACAGTTATTGAAATTAAGGACATACCATCCGCATCTTTTCACCTATGCTAGCGCCAGAACAGAACTAGAAGCACCGTTTCTAGCGGCTTTAACGTCCAAGCTGTGGGCAATAATACACAAAGCTGTCCGTCTCTCGCGTTCTTAGGTGACGTTGAGTCGATCAGATGACATTACGTCAGCCCCATCTGATCTCAATAAGAGCCAGTGGCACTGAATACACAGTCTGCCGTGTATGACGAGTTCTCCCAGAATACATAATAGGTGTATCGTAGTGGAAACTTTGGCGAGCTTGCGGTGTATTGGTCACCGCAGAGCCGACCACGGTGCAAGGCAGTACGGGTTTTACATGTCGCGCTCGGTGATCTGTGAGATGAGGCCTAACAGTAATCCAGTAGCAGACTCCTACTGTAGGTTGTTCATTTGACCTGCTTGACCTGCTTGATCTCCTTGACCTATTATCTAGACCGTGCACCTCGCGCCGATAACTCGGCCTTGCCATCACGCCTGCGTACGTCAAGCAAGCTTCTGTGACCGAGCATCACCAAATGCTTCGCAACTTGTGGCTGCTGAAGTATTGTCAATGTGTTGTCCTCCTTTCTCCTTTTGCCCATTGATCTGCGGCTGAGGCAGCGTTGATTCGGCATACCCACCCCTGTTAGGATCATCTGTTGTCATTGCAGAGATAGGGCGTGATCTTGTCCCTTCAGACCAACAGGTAGTCCCTTGGGGCCAATGGAAGCTATCCTCCGACCCCCTAGGCTATACCCAGGGCGAAAAGTGGCCGGTGACAAGATGCGTTTTCAAGATACTTAGGTATTGTTGAGCGGAATTTTATCTCCGTATCTGCCCAAGTATGACCTTATTGCCAATTGCCCTTGTTCAGGGTCTACATGAGTAACAAAGCTCTGTTCAACACACCCAGCTTGAGTATTTTATTTCCTAGTGACATAAGTATCGTCTAGGCGTATCAACAGGAAAAGAAAGAAGTAATACAACGGAGAAGGGTGTGCGGCAGGATTGACAAATTATGCTTCCCATGCAACTGGAATTCAAACTGCCATATCCCCGACAGGGTTACCCAGATGCGAAAGAGATGGTAGCCGCATACTACTGCGACCTAATCTTGGAGATCTGCTTAGCATGGAACAAAGAGACTGAGTTTACCAATATGGTCTCTGACGATAGGTAGTGATGAAAAGGCCAGTCGTCTTCTTCGAGTAGGTGTCACCTGGCTTGGTAGTATTATAGGTGATACGGAAACAGGTACTGTATCTAATAACCGATCGAAACGAAACACGACTCTGCTAGGCCAAACAAACCAAGTCCGGATTTGTCGTTGTTTTCTCACCAACACAACTACTGAGCTGTGGAGATACTGTCGGTTGTCATTAACTAAAGAAGGCGCGAAACCAACCTGGCGCCAATTATCCAAAATATGGTGGAACGTACGAGAGATAATGGTTCAGCTTTTGCCACATAAACTGTGTATTGTTAGACTTGGCTGGGAGTCCTTGGTTGTATCTCATCTGCAAGAAGACACAAGATAAACTTTATCATTCAGCTTGCATTATCGACGTGCAAAGACGACCAAGACGAGTGGTGTAAGACGTCTCCCGGGTAGGACACGCAGTCTTGGAGACACTAGTGATCTAGTTACCGTCCATGGTGAACTCCACATGTACCTAGGTAGTGTGCAGTGCTTGATAAAACCCTTCACTGGGAGACGTGGGCTGGGCTTATATGTTGGATGAAGGTACCCGGCAGGGCACAGAGATATGTATCAGTACATGGGCCGGGTGCCTAAGGTAGGCAGTTATGAGGTGAAATGCCTAGGTACGCCACGGGTGGCATCCCAGGTCTGTCCAGCGCAAAAAGGGTATGGGGAAAAAGTTTAGTCGGGACAAGTAGTTATAGGGGACCGACAAGTGCATAACGCCACCCGCATTTTCACCATGTACGACCAGAACTTTCGTAATGCAGATGTGCGACATACCGGTTGGTAGGGACTAGGTACCTACAGTTATACCACAGTAGGTAAGGAACCACAGCGCGCTCTCCCATGTACATCCGTAGCCCGAACAAAGAATAAGTTTCTACTTGAATTTCCGTTATTTCGATGCCGTCATTATGGTTTAGTGGCACTCGTATCTTGGTGACTATGTATGGTAGGTAGAGCTATGATCTCTCATAGGTATACTGAATCAGGTGACACTGGTGACTGTTCACCTGAACGTAAATCTTGTGCCTGCAATCCTTGTCTCATTTGTGTTTTTGCCTCCCGGGACAAGGCTCATTGATGCGCCGCGGACGGACAGGATATCAGTATCCCGTGGAGGCGCTTAAGCCGACTTCTAAGGTTATACTAAGGTTAGTGTAGTGCAATGAAAATTATATTATGACCTTCTGGAAGTTTGCCTAACCTAGGATAGCGATTAGTACGGACTACATTCGGAGACGTGCGTCCATAGGGGATTAGTAGCTAGGTACCTGCGACTACGGATCTAGTTAGGTACCTTTCTGCTTCCGCTTTTCTCCAGGCTGCCAGGCTTGTCAGTTATCAAATGACTCCTGACATACCTAGGATATGGCATATTAGTATGGTCAGATTACCAGAAATAGGGTGTAAACTTCTTGATTTCTCTGGTATAAATAATATAATAAGTCCTGGTGAATGACCAATCACTATTTGCTATTGTGATGCTTGCGACATGTGTAGTACTCGCATTGAAAAACTGCTCAGCCGAACTGCAGGCCTTACGGTCGATCAAAGGTATAATTTTGGTAACACATGATGTCACTAGGTCATCTATAAGAAGCAAAAAGCAAGAACGCTTAGGTAGTAGAAATGCTAGGTGCTGTCACACGATGTTAAGACTTTGATGAGAGAAGCTGAAATGAGCGCAAAAGAAGATGACGGGAATGAGAGCGCGGAAAAGGAGGCGGACAAGGCAACGAAAGCGGGGCTGATACACGGGAGGTGGGATGAGGGTTGTCGGCAATGTTTCATCAACGGTGAGAGCACAGCTGAGAAAGGGTTTTAACTTCTCACTTCACAGAGGGTTTCTGAGAGGGGACGAAGGGGACGAAGGCGGAAATCGGGGAGATATGAGCTGGGGGAGGAAACCGGCAAAGTCTGGCACAGTTCGAATTTGCGATTGGCGAGCGTACCACTAGAGATTAGCGTAGATCGTCGCCCATGACATCACTAGTTGGTTGGACCAGTCACTACCCCGAGTCCCTTTTTATGAGTGGAGATGATGGCCCGTGCTGAAACGCTATGTACCTACCCCTACCTAGAGTCGGTTAGGTACTGCAGAGTGGAAGTAGGTAATTTTGGCATGGTGGGTACTTACTCCTCTTCAGTCTTCTGTAATTAGTACTGTGTAAGTGTTACTTCTGTATCGGGCATGGTGTACAGTTACAAGCATGTCCCCAAGACGTATTATTTATCTCCAAGTACAGACAACCTACCCACCTGCACCTTAGGTAGCTCCCACGCAAATGCTTTGCCCACTTCTTGTATCTCCAAATCTAAAAAAACTGCCCTTTACTTTGGAGACCGTTTTTAAGGGTCCTAGAGACCCCCCTCCCCAGGGGGTCCGCTCTCCCCACAGTTTCCATCCTACAACAGTTTAGGACCGTCAGGTAACAGGGAGTGTGGCAGCTGCAGTCTTTTAAACCGCAGCTGGCTTGACCTTTCTCTCAGGTCCAGCAGTAGGTATCCAGTCCTGCATAAGTTATTGCAATAACTGTACATAGTAGGTAGTAGTGGTCTGCCTTACCTACATGTATGTAGTGTAGCGATTCCGACAAATAACTGCAAGCAGTGCCTACGTAAGATGCGATGTTTCATAAATGCCGACGGATTCTTACGTCGGTACGCAACTTGAAGTAGCCGGGTCACGGTATCGTGAAGTCATTTGTTGCACGTGTCACACAAAGACTACGGCAATACACGTTTGGAAGATGAATATGAAAAGATCTTGCCCGTTATAAGCAGTAAAACATAGTTTATCGAGTAAAAATTATAAATGTGTGTACATTCTGGCTGATGCGATTTGTTATCTTGGGATTATCGATTTCTACCGGATTGTCGGTTAGGAATTGCCATGTGCTCAGTTGGGAGTATGCACATGCTCGATTATGCATATCTCGCCACAGGCAGTGCCAACATCCTTCAGGAACTGGTAGCAGCCAAGCTATTCTATCTCACCACTTTTCCTACTCCGAGTCCACCACTGCATGCGGCGCAATTCAGGGTCCTCCCTCCTTTCCCTATTCCGTGTCAGACTATTCGACCTACATACCTACGTGGTACTATACCCCTGCATTGGTAAGGGCGGGCAAAAGGGTGAGTTTCCTGCCTGCCTGCTGCTTGTGGCGGCCTTCTACAGACGGCCTGCAACTGATCACGCGCCAGAAACGCTATTGGTAATTTGTTGGGGATTTGTTTGGAGATCACTTGACTACTATGTAGACTGATAAATACTGCATACCAGGTGGTATTGTATTAGCTGCCGGGACAACTGCGAGGGTAGTATATTGTGTTCACTTCAGCCTTAATGTAACCTCCGAGGAGAGATATTTTTGGACACTTCATAAGTTCGTTCTTATGATTAGAATTGCTTCAATGTTTACCGGTAAGCTATCCGTGTCCATCAAAGCCACTACATATAGTCTGCATACATACCTACTCTTCGGTACTGTACAACACACAGATGCGGATGAAGTGTTAATATAAAGACTCCGCAACTTACGGCTGTCTTTACCGTAGATGTGTGTATCAGCGGGTCTCGTGTAATCGCTCGACCGACTGTTGCCGAGCTTATGGAGTAGCTTTGCAATAGAGTAAATCGGTACTAGCTGCTGGGAGTACATATGTAGGTACTACCTCGCGTAGCGATATGGGCATCGCGGATTCTGAAAATACTTTCTTGCTGTTAGTCGATATGGCGGTCTTTACAGTCACTCACTTGTCTGACTCTTGAGAGCCCTTTTACATCCCGCAGTTAGCTCAGACCGAAATCTAGATATTGTGCACATATGTACAGTTGTATAATAAAGTAGGAACCGTATTAGGATTATGTACATGTCTGAGCTGAAGATCACGATAGGCCTTTTGATCATAGCAACACATATACCCGCTAATAGTTTCCCCCATTTCCTTGCCATGATTCGATCACGTACTTTGGTGACACTGAAGGTTCCCTCAACAGAGACCTCTTTGAGGCCCCTCTCATATCTCCCTGTTTTACAATGCATTCCTACCTCTGCCCGACGGGGAGACAGATCCACGCCATACAGCGGTTTGAAGGAAGCGTCCAAATGGATTGGCCAACATGTCTCCGTACTGGGGCTACGTCTTATCAAAGAGATTCTTCATTGGTGGTCCTCGATAGAAAGTAGCATTGATCTGGGATTGATCTACATGCTGCTACTGTACTGTAATAGCACATCGAATGAGCAGGCTAATAAGGAGACGGAGAGCCAGCGCAAGGTCTACTAGAATTAGCGCTGGGCAGCAAGAATGGCTATGGAGAAGATATCGTTGTCCCAGCTGGATCAAGAGTACAGTAATAGGCATACCGTAAGGGCATGGAGCGAGCATAGATAGATATACGTAGTATAGGTAGGTAAGTCAGTAGGCGGTAGATGAAGAGGGTCAATCAGTCGTCCAAATCTATGTCCAACTACATATTGCTAGACCAAATGATTTATGGATGAATCACGACAGCAAAGTAAAAATGCAAGTAGCGAACAAAATCATACACTTTTTTTTTTTATAGAGAATAGCATCTGTAGTCCTTAAGAACACATAGCCCTATGTACTTAAGAAGTCTGCTAGGAGAGCTAACTTGTGCAAGGCTTTAAGCTGTACTCTAAAGCAGAATACAGCCCCAAGTTGGCTACTTGACACCAAGAATGTACACAATAATAGCAGCATCATAATTTTCTGCTTTAATTTTGAAACAAGGTCCACACGTTGTCTACAGAAGTAAAATTTATATACATCTAGTACAAGTAAGTAGGTAGATAGCAGGAAACTGTAGAGGTGCAGGTACCCTAAAAATGACCGGAAAAGTGATGAAAAGAGCAGCGAGGCAGATGAGCATACCAGCCAATAATGAGCAGAAGAACCAGGTATGTGTACTTAACTTTAGTGCGCAGATCAAGGGGGTTACAAGGTCTACGAAAACGTGGTGAGCCAATCCCAGACCAGCAGGTGCCTGGAGAACTGACCTGATCTGGTTAGATCTAATGGCTAAGCCATAACAATTCTTCCCTCATCGTGTCATCTCCACTGTTTCTGTCCATTAGCAAGACAGTAAATGGCCGAATGACCTGCCGCTAACCTTTTACATGGAGACATGGAGACATGTAATATGTACCTGCTGAAGTCCCCATCTGTGTACTGCTCGAGTCCAGTGATCGGAGCAAAGGTAGGCAGGTACGTATATGCATTGATGTACAGTAAATAGGAACCTTTGTAGTAGTGGTCGTCAGCAGTATATGTATGTGCCTAGGTATGTTTGATGGGCAGACGAGGTGGACAGATGCCTTAAGAATGCACACAGTAGATACCTAGTAGAGCCAGCTACCCTTAAAATGAGATCACCATTAGCGGGACATATAACTTCCCGCTAGCTCCGTGTTCATCACACGGTATGAGGTACCCTCCCAAGGTGTGTCACTCACTCCCTTGGGATCCCAAAGCCCTTCCCACCCTATCAAGCATGTACCTAACGCTACCCACCTGTGGCAGGTACCCAGCAATGAACCTCCCCTAGTAGGTCCTTGCTTAGTTTGGATTCCTCGGGTCTCCAGTGTCACCAAGTCCGCCAACAAAGTCTCCTTACACCTTCGGCAGGCGCAAGTTTGCTGCTGTAAGTACAGCTAGTACAGCGGTCAAGTCCACCAGATACATGTACGTACCCGCCTATGCCTTACCTAGCTACGTAGGTATGTACATGTACGCACGGCATACGGCACGCGGTAAACGTCGCTCACGCTGCTCTTTGAACTCTTTGGTGCAGATCGACATGACCCACGACATGGTCCACTACATATGCTTTCCTATCCACACAATCAAACATTCAGTCCCCGTTCTCAATACGCCATCCCAAGGTGCTGTGACAGGCTTCCCGGCGGTACCTTCCTAGCCACGGGGTTCTCTCTAACCTTCTCTGCTCTGTGTCAACTTTTGCTAGTGCCACAGACCCTAATTCTCTTTACCAACGCCGCCTATCGCGAATTGCCCCCAGTCCCATTACTTGACTGACTGCCCATCAGCTCGTCAGTACGTATCCGTTGCGTTCCAACAGCGTCCACTACCAGCCAATCGCCAACCAGACCAGGACCAGCCCTCGTGAGGTTTTAGACTGACGATCACTTCAATCCAGCCTGTCGAATAAACATCAGCGATCTATTTTCTGCTGTCCCCGCTTGGAGCCCCCCTCTGCTGCATTCTTTGACGGGCAACCACTTTCAACCCTAGGCCCTTTCTTTCCTCTTCGTCGCCAACTCTGCCTCTCTGGTCTACACTATTCTCGTCTCTCCTTCTCCCCTCCCCCGTCAGACACATTGGCAGACTAGCAGACTTTCTTTAAGGACTTCAGCAAGCATACCACTCACCTAACACGCATACTACTACGCATAACTCGCCTTACGCTATCCTTCTCCTTGGGTCCACTCTAGCATACTTCCTTATAATATCATCGACGACAACCGAATGCGTGGCATCGTCGGAAGTGAGACATAATCTGCCGCGCGCGACCTTGTCTCTACTTGTTGCCTCCACTATTCACCGCCTCCGCCTACGCCGAATCTACGCTATCCTCGGCAAGCAGACCTCCCACTGCTTCCCACCTATGCGCTGAGTGGTTGGGGGACAAGGGTCGATCGTGACGCGAGGCAACAGTCCAGACATTCCGTCTAGCATCTCAACTTCTGGACAGCCCTCTCTGTCGGCGAGGCATTTCGTCTTGGATTGTCCAAGCCACCGGCGTATTCAGAGTGGTTGTGTAGCCGGAGGAAAGCTGAGGCATACTCGGCCTGCTATCTACAACATAATCAGCATCATGAACGACCGATCTTCAGAACAACCCACAAAACCGAATCCTCCCGAACGGTCGGACTCGTCGTCTTCCTCCTCGTTCGATACCCAGGATATTCATGCCCCTGTTCCCACCAGACCGCGTTTACTTAACCGGAAAAGCAGCGGCACGTTAATAGTACCCCGGGATTCCACAGAAGTTGGCCCTCTGGAATACGAGTATGAGGCCGATGATGTGCGGGCCATGAGTCCGCGGAGGACAAGCGAAGACCTGGAGAACTTGGGGCGGGAGGCACGAGAGGAGCTACACAGGTAGGTGGGCCACAGGAAGGTCTGGGTAAACAATTCTGCTAACATTTAGGCAGGCATGCAAGGGCTTTGCAAGAGTCACTTTTGACGTTATTTCACCGTATAGAGGCGGTCAAGGAAGAACACGACAAACTCGACAGCAATAACAAATTTCTGCAAAAATATATCGGGGATCTTATGAGCACGAGCAAAATCACATCATCGGGCAGTCGGGGTAGAAAATAAATGTCAGTATGCATGGCTCTCCCAATAGGAGAGCACTTTGGTCCAGGCCAGCCACCATTACTAGGCCATTTATAGATGACGACATACCATCGTGCCTCTTTCGGGCCACGAAACACTTGGGGATATCGACGATGACGGACGAACGAAACTCGCCTCTAGTGTTATATCCCGTCGGCAAGAACAACCATTCCTAACGGAACAGATTATAGAAGCAGATGCTGTCACGCCATGATGCTTCCTGCTTTGATACTTGGTCGACATTTCTCTTCGTTGTGATTATACCAATATCCAGGATACCGGTGTTGAAAAAGAAGGTTATACCACTGTTGTTTAGGACTTGGTCACAGCATTACATTGCCCGCGGCATGATTGATTGAAAGGGGGCTTGCATAACCAGACGGCGTTTGGGTTGTGATAACTAGCATTTTTGATTTTCGGGCTATATCGAGAGGCAATCGGGCGACCTTGTGGACGCTTGTATGTAAGTGTTGTTCAGCGCAGCGTCACACCGCTGTTGCTCTCGAACATAATGTCAGAAGCGAGAGAACAATTAACCACCGTCTTCGCCAGCTTTAGGAGCCTACAATTCTGTTTATTCTAAAGATCAGATAGGAATTAAACCATCGTCTTCAGGTCTAGGACCCTTGTATGATTACATGACATTACATAAGTGATCGAGCAAGCGAGCTCAACTCGTTCTAAGTCGGCATATCTTAAAGTCAAGTGGAGGCGGACTTTAGCTACTGGTCCGGCAAGTCATCCGTCTGCCTTTTTAACTCGCGCTACGAGCTGAGATGGTCTGGTTAGCGGAGACGACCCAATCTGCCAATGAGTGGTTTGATGGATCTTTTACTGTATTGTAACGGGGTGGACGCATGTTTATGTAAGTAGGAACCAATCCAATCCATGCCTCACGAGAACCTACCTAGGTTATGTACGTACGTATGTATATATGTACCTAGAAGTCAAGTCAAGAAGGAAACTTCATACACACCCCCTACCTACTTAGGGTAGTCTTGCTATCGAGTTGGTCGCAACAGTTTCATATACCCTATGTAACCCTCACAAACCTGGATTAGTTTATACTAGGTTTACAAATTATAATAATAATGAAATGTATATGCATTTTTCACTTGAACCTGAAGCAGATTGACTTGATCTCTACGTATATAATAAGTACTTTTGTTATTTCAATTTTCTGGACTCTATATTTGATCTAACTAGTGGTTTTTAACTTTTTTTATAACTGTTGAAAATAGCTGCTTTAGTAGGTAATGTTTCCTGGCTGTTTGCTTAGTGGGGGGATGGGGGTGTGTGTGAAATGTTTGTTTATTTCGACGTGGCTTCTTTCTGCCTAACTAAATACTTGAAATCCACTTGTTATTTCTCTTTCTTCTATCATGTGTAGGTATATATGTAAGTGAGTAGTCCCTATCAAGTCAACCCATCTGATGCTTGTGGTTACTTGACTAGTTACTTAAGTACAATTATTGTTTCATGAAGTATATATGGAGATTTTTAGCGTATATAATACGCCGGTGAGAAGAGATGAGGAGAGATTATTGCTAACAGCTACAAAGAACCTAGAACAAGGTCAGGTGTCTTTAGAAGAGAAGCGATACAGCACACTCCTAGTAAATCGACAATGCTTCGTCAAGAAGTGGAAAAAAGGGAGTGAGTGTGATGTCCATTTCTTTTATCGGGTCATGATTGACTACATCGTAGAATTTGCTAGCATTTCAACCATCATATCATATCATATCATATCAAATCAAGCAAGATCTCATGTAGATAGGCATCCCAAAACGAGTGTGTTATATGAGAGAGAGAGACTATTTTAGACTAAATATATACAGATAGGGTTGGAAAGTAAAGAAGGAATGTAAAGTATGAAAGAATGTGTTCCCTGCTTGATATGTGATATGGTAAAAAACGAGCGCGAATACGGTCATGAAATTGATGGGTCAATTATATACTATGAAGTGAAAAAAGACTGGAACTCGGGAAGTGGGATGTTGGAAATAAAAGAGGGGAAAAAAGAAAGGAAAACAGGAACATATCTAGTTATGAAAAAAAAAAAAAAAAAAACAAACACCACCCCCAATAT